>Ga0302311_10000047_pt1 | contig 145298 bp, 120 predicted proteins | sample III_Palsa_N1_3_FD_200449 | JGI IMG/M metagenome (GOLD analysis project Ga0302311, IMG submission 200449) | Peat permafrost microbial communities from Stordalen Mire near Abisko, Sweden - III_Palsa_N1_3 | ecosystem: Environmental > Terrestrial > Soil > Palsa > Peat permafrost | place: Sweden...
ATGGCCATCCCACACCGGCACTCCAAACTCTCGACGAGTTTTAGAGTTCTGGCAAACTAACGAGGCTCAGGATGAGCGGGGTTGGGGTGCGGGGTTAGGTTCAGGGAGCGGGGGTCGGGGTCTGGGGTTAGGTTTAGGGAGTTGGGTTTAGGTTTAGGCGGCAGGTTCGGGAGGTTGGCGGCAGGACGAATGTACGAATGGACGTATTGATTTTGCGAAACAATTTTGGCTGGCTGATGGGGGGCTAATCCGGTAGCCCCGACAGGCAATTTCATAGTCAGATAGAGATTTTCCCCATGCCGTTCGATCCCACCCGCGTCGATTGCTGGATCTTCGATCTCGACAACACGCTTTATCCTGCCAGCGCGAACCTGTTCAGCCAGATCGATGTGTTGATGGGGCAGTACATTTCCGAGTTGCTGGGGTGCGACATTGTCGAGGCGCGGCGGGTGCAGAAGATCTATTTCCACGATCATGGCACGACGCTGGCCGGGCTGATGCATTTTCATACGGTCGATCCGGCGGAATTCCTTGCCTACGTGCATAATGTCGACATGACCGTGCTCGATGCGGCGCCGCGCCTGGCGGACCGGTTGCGTGCGCTGCCGGGGCGGCGGCTGATCTTTACCAATGCCGATGCGGGGTATGCCGCGCGGGCGTTGGCGGGCCTGGGGATTGCCGATTGTTTCGACGGGATCTGGGATATTCAGGCGATGGAGTACAAGCCGAAGCCTGAGGCGAGCGCCTATCTCGGGCTGATCGACCATTTCGACATCGATCCGACACGCGCGGTGTTTATCGAGGATTCGGCGCGCAATCTGCCGCCGGCCAAGAATATGGGCATGCAGACGGTGTGGATTGATATGCAGACCGAATGGGGCGATCGGGCCAAGGACGACAGCACGATCGACGTGAAGATCGACGATATGGCGGCGTGGCTCGATGATGTCCTGGCCAAACTTGCCCATGGCGCGCGCCTGAGCTAGGCGCGCCGACATATTCAAGTCCTGCAAGGAACCGACATGACCGACCAGCTCGCCACCGCCATCGAAGCCGCCTGGGACAAGCGCGCCGAAGTCACTCCGGCCAGCGCCGATGTGCGTGCCGTAGTGGAAACCGCGCTGGGCCTGCTGGATTCGGGCAAGGCGCGCGTTGCGGAAAAGATCGATGGGCATTGGGTGGTCAACCAGTGGCTGAAAAAGGCGGTGCTGCTGTCGTTCCGGTTGAATGACAATGCGGTGATCAACCATGGCGCGGGCGGTGCGCCGGCGTTCGACAAGGTCGCTTCGAAATTTGCCGGTTGGGACGAACCGCGCTTTCGCGATGCCGGTTTTCGCGTCGTGCCCGGCGCGGTTGCACGCCATGGCGCCTATATCGCGCGCGGCACCGTTTTGATGCCCAGCTTTGTCAACATCGGCGCCTATGTCGATGAAGGCACGATGGTCGACACCTGGGCGACGGTCGGTTCGTGCGCGCAGATCGGCAAGAATGTACACATTTCGGGCGGCGTCGGCATCGGCGGCGTGCTCGAGCCGCTGCAGGCCGGACCGGTGATCATCGAGGATGGCGCATTTATCGGCGCGCGGTCCGAAGTTGCCGAAGGCGTGATCGTGGGCGAAGGCGCGGTGTTGTCGATGGGCGTGTTCCTGGGCGCATCGACCAAGATTATCGATCGGGCGACGGGCGAAGTGTTTATCGGCCGCGTGCCGCCTTATGCGGTGGTCGTGCCTGGCTCGCTGCCCGGCAAGCCCCTGCCCGATGGTACGCCGGGGCCGTCGCTGTATTGCGCGGTGATCGTCAAGACCGTCGATGCGCAGACCCGCAGCAAGACCGGAATCAACGAATTGCTGCGTGACTGATCCACGCGACCTGATCGACCGGTTGGGGCTGATGCCCCATCCGGAAGGCGGCTGGTATTGCGAAAGCTGGCGCGCGGCGGCCGTTGGCGGTGCGCGCGCAGGCGGCACGTTGATCCATTTCATGCTCACCACCGGGCAGCGTTCTTTATGGCACCGGGTCGATGCCGACGAGATCTGGCTGTGGCAGGCGGGCGATCCGATCGAGCTGCTGATTGCGCCGGACCGATCGCCGATCGTGCTGGGCGTGGATGTCTGGCAGGCGGTCGTGCCGGTCGGGCAGTGGCAGGCGGCTGCGCCTGTGGCCGGGCCGCACGGCTATGCGCTCGTGTCATGCGTGGTCGTGCCGGGCTTTGAATTTGCCGGATTCGAGCTTGCACCGCCGGGTTGGGCACCTGATTCTTGAGTGCGGACGCCGTTGGGCGCTTTGCGCAACTGCATAGGGCCCGTGAAATGTGTACGCAATTTTGCGTAAGCTGGGCCGTCATGGCTGATTTAATCGGGCAATAAATCGCGATTTTCCAAAGCGAGTGCATTATTTGCAACTTGCCTGGCGCGCAAAGCATTTGTTCTTTCGCAGATGCAGCATAAATGAGGCTTCAGACGGGAACGCCAGCAGGTGCTCCCACATGGTTCAGGAGATTTATCATGTTGAAGACCGCACTCATCGCTGCAACCCTGCTCGTTTCTGCCGCTCCTTCGCTGGCACTTGCTGCCGCTGACGACGCTGGCGCGTTCACGCACAAGGGCGTCGACTACAACTACACCACCGAAGACAAAGGCGGCGACAAAGTCGTTCGTGGTACCGCATATGCCGGTAAAGTGCCGTTCGAACTGCACATCCACAAGAAGTCGGTGACCGGCACGTTCAACAACAAGCCTGTTGAATTCGAACTGGCCGACGTTCAGAAGCTGGGTCTTGACACCGGTAACTGATCGCCACTTCCGGACCACTCGATCCGGATAAAAAACGGGCCCCTCGCGCAGTGCGCAGGGGCTCTTTTTTGTGTGCAATCGCGAAGTGCAAAACTTCACCAAGTGCGCAAAGGGGCGGTTGCGCCAATGGCGGCTTGCCCCTAACCCCGGCGCATGGTCGCAGCACACCCGGACATCGCGATAGTCGGCGGCGGATTGGCCGGCGGACTGGTTGCGTTGGCCCTGGCGCGCTGGCGCCCCGATCTGTCGGTCATGGTATTCGAGCGCGAGGCGGCGCTGGGCGGCAATCATGTCTGGTCGTTTTTTGCGACCGACCTGTCGGCCGATGGCGAAACCCTGATCGCGCCCTTGGTCGATGCGACCTGGGCCGGGTACGACGTCCACTTTCCCGATTATGCGCGCACTTTGATGACGCCGTACCGTGCGACGACATCGCATCGGCTTGACCGGGCGGTGCGGCAGGCCCTGCCCGCCAGATCGATCGTGACCGGGGTGCAGGTCACCGATTGCACGGCGACCGGCGTGACACTGGGCGATGGCCGGCATTATGCTGCGGGCGCGGTGATCGATGCGCGCGGTGCCGGCAATTTGGCATCGCTGACCGGGGGTTGGCAGAAATTCCTCGGGCAACGGTTGAAACTGGCGCGGCCGCACGGTTTGGCCCGGCCGATCGTGATGGATGCGACGGTCGAGCAAGTGGATGGCTATCGCTTTGTCTATTGCCTGCCGTTTGCGCGCGACGAGGTGTTTGTCGAAGACACGTATTATGCCGATGATCCCATGCTCGATCGCGATCGGCTGGCGGCGCGCATTGCCGACTATGCGCGCGCAAAAGGGTGGCAGGTGTTGGGCGTGATGGCGGAAGAACATGGGGTCCTGCCCGTCGTGGCCGGGGGTGATTTCGATCGCCTGCGCGCGGCGTCAGGGCATGGTGCGGCGCTGGCGGGGACGCGCGCCGGGCTGTTTCATCCGCTGACCAGCTATTCGCTTCCCGATGCGCTGCGGTTTGCGCTCGCGCTGGTGCAATGGCCGGGCCTTGGCGCCGGCGATCTTGCGCGGTTCAGCGAGGATTATGCGCGAAGCCATTGGAAACGTGGATGGTATTATCGCAAGTTGAGCGCGATGCTGTTTGCCGCGGCACGGCCCGCCGATCGCTATCGCGTGCTGCAGCGGTTTTACCGGCTTGATCCTGCCCTGATTGAACGGTTCTATGCGGGGCAGTCGTCTGCTATGGATCGCTTGCGGATTCTTGCCGGGCGGCCGCCGGTGCCGATCGGTGCCGCGCTGGGTGTCCTGTCGGGTCTCGGCGCGACGCCGGGCCTTTTAAATCCGGTGGTAACTGGCTGATGTCGATAAACGACCCGAACATTTGTAGGATGTGGCAACGATGAAGCGGGCATGTGTCATCGGGGCCGGGTTCGGCGGTCTGGCTCTCGCGATCCGGTTGCAGTCGGCGGGCATTGCCACGACTGTGATCGAGGCGCGCGACAAGCCGGGTGGCCGCGCATATTATTGGGAACGCGACGGGTTTACCTTCGACGCCGGGCCGACCGTGATTACCGATCCGGCGTGCCTGGAGGAACTGTGGGCGCTGACCGGGCACCGCCTGGCCGACGACGTCGACCTGATGCCGGTTATGCCGTTCTATCGGTTGAATTGGCCGGACGGTACGAATTTCGATTATTCCAATGACAATGCGACATTGCGCACGGAAATCGCGAAGATAAATCCTCGCGATGTCGCAGGTTACGACGAGTTCCTCGACTATTCCGCAGGTGTCTACCAGGAAGGCTATGTCAAACTGGGCGCGGTGCCGTTCCTGGATTTTGCCAGCATGATCAAGGCGGCGCCGGCGCTGGCACGGTATCAGGCGTGGCGTTCGGTTTATTCGATCGTGTCGAAATATATCGAAAGCGACAAGCTGCGCGAGGCGTTCAGCTTTCACTCGCTGCTCGTCGGTGGCAATCCGATGACCACCAGCGCGATCTATGCGCTGATCCACAAGCTGGAAAAAGACGGCGGCGTGTGGTGGGCCAAGGGTGGCACCAATCGCCTCATCGCGGGCATGGTGCGCCATTTCGAGCGGATCGGTGGCGAAGTGCGGTTGGGCGACCCGGTGAAGCGTATCGAGACGCTGGGTAACCGGGTGACCGGGGTGGTTACGCAAAGCGGGTGGCAGGCGAATTTCGACGCGGTCGCGTCAAATGGCGATATCGTGCACACGTATCGCGACCTGATGGATGACAATGTCTATGCCGCGCGGCGGGCCAAGGCGCTGACAAAGAAGAAATTTTCGCCCAGCCTGTTTGTCGTGCATTTTGGCGTGACCGGGACGTGGCCGGGCATTGCGCATCATATGATCCTGTTTGGCCCGCGCTACAAAGGCTTGCTCGACGACATCTATAAATACGGCGTGCTGCCGCAGGATTTCTCGATCTACCTGCACCACCCGACCGTGACCGACCCGAGCATGGCGCCCGAGGGCATGAGCACGTTCTATGCGCTGGTGCCGGTGGCTAATATGGGCAAGCTGCCCGTGGATTGGGCGGAGATCGGCCCAATCCTGGAAAAACGCGTGCTCGATGAAGTCGAGCGCAGGCTGATTCCGGATCTGCACAGCCGGATCGTTACGAAATTTCACTATACGCCCGCCGATTTCACCGGTGACCTTGCCGCGCATCTGGGCAGCGCGTTCAGCCTGGAGCCGTTACTCACGCAAAGCGCCTATTTCCGCGCGCATAACCGTGACGCGCAGATACCGAATATGTACCTGGTCGGCGCCGGCACGCACCCTGGCGCGGGCATTCCGGGTGTCGTGGGCAGCGCCAAGGCGACGGCGAAACTGATGGTGGAGGATCTGGCTTGAAACGGATCGCGGTGTATTGCGGATCGGCCACGCCGGCCGACGAACGTTACATGACGCTTGCGCATGATGTGGGCGCGACACTGGCGTTGCGTAACATCGGGCTGGTCTATGGCGGCGGCATGCGCGGGCTGATGGGCGCGGTTGCAAAGGGCGCGCTCGATGCCGGCGGCGAAATCATCGGGATCATCCCCGAAGCGCTGGCGGTGGCGGAAATCGCGCATCCCGGGTGCACCGACTTGCGTGTCGTAACGGGCATGCATGAGCGCAAGCGCGCGTTTGTCGACTTGTCCGACGGGTTTATCACGCTGCCCGGCGGGGTCGGCACGATGGATGAATTGTGGGAAGCGGTGAGCTGGGCGCAATTGGGTTATCACGCCAAGCCGGTCGGGCTGCTCAATGCCTATGGGTTTTACGATCACCTGCTGGCGTTCAACGATCATATGGTGGCGACGGGGTTTGTGCGTAACAGTCACGCCGGGATCATCATTGCCGATACCGAGCTTGATCCGCTGCTGGCGCGGATGGCGGCGCATGAACCGCATGTGCCGATCTTTGCGATGAACGCTGCGGATCTTTGATCCGTTATGACGCGCCGCGACCGTCTCGTTACGCAGGCGCAGGCCACGATCGCCGATGGGTCGAAGAGTTTTGCTGCCGCTAGTCGCCTGTTTGACCGCACCACGCGCGAACGTGTGTGGTTACTCTACGCCTGGTGCCGGCGTTGCGATGACTTGATCGATGGGCAGGACCTGGGCGGTGCGCTGGGCGTTGTGGACGACGTTACGGCACGGTTGGATCATGTTCGCGCATTGACCAGACTGGCGCTGACGGGCGCCGAGACCGGGGACGTCGCGTTCGATTGTCTCGGTTACGTTGCGGCCGAGACCGGGCTGACGCAGGCGATGGCCGACGCGGTGATTGGCGGCTTTGCGCTCGATGCGACCGGTTGGCATCCGCAGACCGAGGCCGACATGATGCGGTATTGCTGGCATGTGGCGGGTGCGGTCGGGGTGATGATGGCGGTGGTCATGGGGGTGGCCCCCGATGATGCCGTTACGCTCGAGCGCGCGTGCGACCTGGGGCTGGCGTTTCAATTGGCGAATATCATGCGCGATATTGCCGAGGATCATGCTGCCGGGCGGTGTTACGTACCGGCGGACTGGCTGGCCGAGGCGGGCGTTCCTGCCGATGATCTGCTCAATCCGGCGTATCGTGACGCGCTGGCGGGGATTGCGCGGCGGATGAATGTGCTCGCCGCTGCGCATGAGGCTTCGGCGCGGATCGGGGCTGCGCGATTGTCGTTCCGCCAGCGTTGGGCGATCCTGTCGGCGGCAGGGATTTATGGCGATATTGCGCGCCAGGTCGCGCGGCGCGGCCATGCTGCGTGGGATGATCGCACTGTCGTGAGTAACGCGGCCAAGGCCGGGTGGATTGCGCGCGCTTTGGTCCAGGCCATGCTGCCGGTTCCGTTACGTTTGCGAGGCGCGGCCGAGGCGCGGCATTTTATCATGCGTGACTTTTCCGGATTGGTGTAACCTTACGCCTGGATGGGACGAATGAGGTATGATGACCGAACCCGCGCCAGCCCCCTCCCCTGATCCCGCCGTGATCTATCGCACGCGTCTGCCGGTGCGGCTGTGGCATTGGACCAATGCGGTGACCGTGTTCGTCATGCTGATGAGCGGGATGATGATTTTCAACGCGCATCCGCACCTGTACTGGGGCGCGTATGGCGCGAATTTCGATCATGCGTGGTTCGAGATCGGCAACCATGGCACGTCTGGCTATGTGAAGACCGCGGGCATCGAAATCCCGACGACCGGCGTGCTCGGTTATGCGCAAGGCACTGACGAGGCGTTTCCGCCGCTGGTGACGATCCCGTCGCATTATGACTTGTCGGCCGCGCGGCGGTGGCATTTCTTCTTTGCCTGGTTGCTGGTTGGCGCTTGGTTTGCGTTCCTGGTATATGGTTTGATATCAAGGCACTTGTGGAACGATCTTGCGCTGACGCGTGAAGAAGCGCGGCCCTCGTCGCTATGGCGCGATATCAAGGCTCATGCCCGGCTGCACCTGCCGCGGGGAGAAGAAGCGCGGCACTATAATCCGCTTCAGAAACTGGCGTATATCGGCGTGTTGGGCGTGTTGTTGCCGCTGATGGTGCTGACCGGGCTGGCGATGTCGCCGGCGATGGATGCCGCGTGGCCGTGGTTGCTGACGGTGTTCGACGGGCGGCAGTCGGCGCGGTCGGTGCATTTTCTGTGTGCCGCGGCGGTTGCGCTGTTTATCGTCGGGCATCTGGCGATGGTGGTGCTGGCCGGGCCGATCAATGAATTGCGATCGATGATCACCGGGTGGTATCGCCTGCCGAGGGATGTGCCATGAGCGGTATCGTTACGCGCCGTAATGTGCTGATCGGCGGCGGCGGTTTGTTGCTGGCGGGTTGCGACCGGATCGCGGCATCGCCCACGGTGCGCCAGACGCTGACCCTGGGCGAGACGGTGTCGCGTAGCGCGCAACGTTTGCTGATCGGGGACCGGCAATCGCTGGCGCCCGAATTCACCCGTGCCGAAATGTCGCCGATCTTTCGCGTCAATGGATCCTCGCGGCCGGCCTCGACCGACTATGCCGGGCATGTTGCCAGTGGCTTTGCCGACTGGTCGCTGGTTGTCGATGGGCTGGTCGCGACGCCTTTGGCGCTATCGCTCGCCGCGCTGCGCTCGGCGCCTTCGCGCACGCAGATTACGCGGCACGATTGCGTTGAGGGGTGGAGCGCGATTGCGCAGTGGACCGGGGTGCCGCTTGGGCTGCTGCTGCGCCGCGCCGGGTTGAGTTCGCGCGCCAAATACATCGTGTTTCACTGTGCCGACGATTATGCGGGCAAGCCTTATTACGAGAGCATCGACCTGGTCGATGCGTTCCACCCGCAGACGATCCTGGCGCATACGATGAATGGCGCGCCGCTTAGTGTCGGCCATGGCGCGCCCTTGCGCCTGCGCGTCGAGCGGCAACTGGGGTACAAACAGGCGAAGTACGTGATGCAGATCACGGCTGTCGACAGTCTGGCTGGGATCTACGCTGGCAAGGGCGGCTATTGGGAAGATAACCACGATTATCAGTGGTATGCGGGTATCTAGGGCATCGAGCGGGCCCATCGTTGAATAGCTCTCCCCCTCAGGGGGAGGGTTGGGTGGGGGTGTCCGGCGCTGCGATGTTGGATAACCAATCGGCCGTTGGACACCCCTCCCCAACCCCTCCCCTGAGGGGCGGGGCTAGGTTGCACTGCGCTCGCTGCTCTAGCGCGCCATATTCTGCTGTAGCTGCTGATAGACGCCGAGCCGATCGGTGACTTGCCAATGGCCTGTCAGGCGCGCTTGTGCATCGAAATTGTAGACGGTTACGCCTGAGAACCGGATCGTCTTGCCCGTTGCGCGAAAGCCTGGAATGTCGCCGCTATGTGTTGCGGCCCATAGCCAGGACATGACGACATTGTCCCCATCCGCAAACAGGCCCTGGATATCGAAGCGCTGATCGGGAAACGCGGCGCGGGACTGCCGCACCCGGTCCTTGAACCCGGCCAGGTCGAGCACTTTGCCGTGCCAGGGATCGCCGGGATCATGGTGGATCGTGTACGTTTCGGCGATGTACGCGTCTGCGCCATCGGCATCCCCCTCGTCCCAGACTTGCCGGATGAAGCGGACGAGTTGGGCTTTCAGGGGATGCTCTTCCATTACCGCATCAGGACCAATTCTTCCGCCATCGATGGGTGCAGCGCCACGGTGTCGTCGAAATCGGCTTTGGTCAGGCCGGCCTTGACTGCGATTGCCGCTGCCTGGAGGATTTCGGGCGCGTCCGGGCCGATCATATGGATCGCCAGCACGCGGTCGGTCTTGCCGTCGACGACCAGTTTGTAGAAGCCGCGCTCGACGCGCGTGCTGAAGATGTTCTTCATCGGGCGGAAATCGCTGGTGTAGACTTTGATGTCGTCGTGGGTCTTGCGCGCTTCGGCTTCGGTCGGGCCGACGGCGGCGAGCGGCGGCTGCGTGAAGACCGCGCTCGGGATCGCGTCGTACGAGACTTTGCGCTGTTTGGTGCCGAACTGCGCGTCGGCGAATGCGTGGCCTTCGCGGATGGCGATCGGGGTCAATTGCACGCGGTCGGTCACATCGCCCACAGCGTAGATGCTGTCGCTCGTGGTCTTGCCTTCGCCATCGACGGGGATTTCGCCGCCCATGCCCAGCGTGATGCCGACGCTGTCGAGCCCCAGGCCGAACGTGTTCGGCCGGCGCCCGGTTGCCACCAGCATCACATCGGCCGCGATCGGTGCGCCGCCGTCGCTCATGTGAACGATCAGGCTGCCGTCCATCGTTTTTTCGACGCGATGCGCGGTCGTGTGGAAGCGGTACTTGATGCCACGCGCGCGGGTGATCGTCATCAGGCGTTCGCGCAGGTCGATGTCATAAGTCCGCAGGACGTTGTCGGTGCGGTTGATCACCGTGACTTCGCAGCCGAACGCGTTGAAGATCGAAGCGAATTCCATCGCGATATAGCCGGCGCCGGCGATCACGATGTGGCGCGGCAGCGTTTCGAGGTGAAACACTTCGTTCGACGTGATGCAATGTTCGCTGCCCGCGAATTCGGGCATGACCGGCCAGGCGCCGGTGGCGATCAGGATTTTGGCCGCAGTGATCACCTGGCCCGATTGTTTCAGGCGGACGCTGTTGGGCCCGACGATTTCGGCATGGTCGTGGAAATGCGCCACTTTGTGATTGTCGAGCGTGTGGACATAGGCGGCGTTGATCCGGTCGACATCGCGCGCGACCGCATCGCGCAATTTCGGCCAGTCGAATGTCGCATTTTCGTGCGTCCAGCCATAGTCGGCGGCATGGCCCAAGTCGTCGGCAAATTGTGACGCGTAGACCAGCAGTTTCTTGGGCACGCAGCCGCGAATCACGCATGTCCCGCCGATGCGGAATTCCTCGGCGACCGCCACGCGCGCGCCATGGGCCGCCGCGATCCGGCTTGCGCGCACGCCGCCCGATCCCGCGCCGATCACGAACAGGTCATAGTCGAATTCGGATTGCGTGGTTTCGGAAGGCGGCATTGGGGGTATTCCTCAAAACAGAATGCTTGGCGCGGATATGGTGTGGGCGCGCCAATAGGTCCAGCCCATTGGCGCCGATTAGCCAATTACCCAAACCCGCTCATGCTTCGACAAGCTCAGCATGAGCGAGGTTTGTGTTTGATTTCCGTTTATTCGCCGATACCCGCCGCCGCCAGCAGCGCCATCGTCGAAGCATCGAACCCTTCCCCGCCGCCGCTGTCGATCTGCTTGGCGATCGCTTTGCCCAGCTCGACGCCGAACTGGTCGAACGGGTTGATACCCAGCAGCGCGGCCGACACGAACACGCGGTGTTCGTGAAACGCGATCAGCGCGCCCAAGGTTGCCGGATTGAGGTCCTCGGCGAGGAATGTCGCCGAGGGCCGGTTGCCGGGATAAGCGCGCGCGCCATCGTCCGATGCCTTGCCCGCCATCAGTGCGGCGCCTTGTGCGAAGCAGTTCGACAGCAGGATCTGGTGATGCACCGGGTCGAGATCGTGGCCGGGGATTTTGATCGCGAGGAAATCAACCGGGATCAGGTGCGTGCCCTGGTGCAGCAACTGGAACACCGCGTGTTGCGCATCGGTGCCCACCCCGCCCCAGGTTACCGGCGCGCTCGGCCGGCCCAGCGGCTTGCCGTCGGCGGTTACGCGCTTGCCGTTCGATTCCATTTCGAGCTGCTGCAGGTAGCTCGGCAACAGCGACAGGCGTTCGTCATAGGCAAACACGGCGCGGGTCTGGCAGCCCAGCGCCTGTGTGTAGATCAGGTCGGTGAACGCGGCGCGGACCACGACATTGGTTTCGATCGGAGTTTCGAGGAAATGCAGATCGATCGCCGCTGCGCCCGCCAGGAATTCGGCGAACCCGTCGAAGCCGATCGCCAGCGCAATCGGAAACCCGATCGACGACCACAGCGAATAGCGCCCGCCGACGCTTTCCGCGAATGGCAGCACGCGCGTATCGTCGACACCCCATTCGACGGCCTTTTCGGGCGCCGCGGTCAGCGCGATTACGCGGCCGAACGCATCATCCACACCGCCCGCGCGCAGCCAGTCGAGCGCCGAGGTGGCGTTGGTCAGCGTTTCGGTGGTCGTGAATGTCTTCGATGCCAGCGCGATCATCGTCGTTGCCGGGTCGCACAGCTTGAATGCCTCCTCCAGCGCGCAACCATCGATGTTCGACACGACATGCACCGCGACGCGCGCGCCATCACGGGTCAGCGCGTCGATCGCCAGCGCCGGGCCGAGCGCCGATCCGCCGATGCCGATATGGATCAGCGATTTGACATCGCCCAGCAGCCCTTCGTGGATCGCGTCGACCAGCGCCTTCATCCGTTCATGCAAGGCTTCGGCCTCGACCACGCTGGCTGCAGCACCGACGCCGCGCTGCGCAGTGTGTTCGGCCGCGCGGTCCTCGGTGTTGTTGATGTGCTCACCGTCGAAAAGCTGGCGGCGCTTTTCGGCGAAGCCCTGCGCTGTCGCCAATTCGGTCAGGATCGCTTCGGCCGCGGGGTGCAGATGCGTCTTCGACCAGTCGAAGCGAATCGGTCCGCCGGGCAGATCGAGCGTCGTGGCATAGCGATCGAGCCGGTCTGGCGCGGCAAACAGCGCCGATAGCGTCGGGAATTCCAGCGTCTCCAGCGATTTCCATAGCGTAGCGGGGGCGTCGGTCATCTAAAACTCCGGTTAGAAGGCTTGGCGGAGCTTGTGCCCGACCCGGGCTTTTCCGCCAAGCGCCGCGATGGGTCGACCAACGCCTTTCGCATTGCTATGCGCAAGCGCGCTATCAGACTAATGCAACGAGACTTGCGACGAACGTGCTTGACGCGGCGCTCCCGGCCCAACATGAGCTCAAAAATGAACGAAACGCCCGAAAATGGCCCGAACGGCCCGATTGAACCTGGTGCACCTGCGCCCATTCGTACCGGTTCGGCCGATCCGGTCGCGGCCATTGCTGCAAAGATTGCCCGCGGCGAGACATTGGAAAAGCCCAAGAAGGACGACGAAAACTTCTTCATCTTCCTGATCAAGCTGGTCTTGATTGTCGGAATTTTCCGCAGCTTCATCTTTTCGCCGTTCAACATTCCGTCGGAATCGATGCTGCCCCGGCTCGAAAACGGCGATTATCTGCTTGCCGCCAAATGGCCTTACGGGTTTTCGAAATATTCGATGCCGTTCAGCCTGCCGCTGATCCCCGGCCGGGTGTTTCCCCACCTGCCCGCGCGCGGCGATGTCGCGATTTTCAAGGCGCCCCCGGGCAATGACGTCGATTACATCAAGCGCGTGATCGGCCTGCCCGGCGATACGATCCAGATGAAGGGCGGCGTGCTGTTCATCAACAATGTCGCGGTGCCAAAGGTCAAGCAGCCCGATTTCGTGATCAAGGTTTCGACCAACACGTCATGCGTCTCGCCCGAATTCGAAGCGCTGGAAAAGGACGGCACCCCCACGTGTCACTATCCGCAATTCCGCGAAACGCTGCCCGAGGGCAAAAGCTATAACGTGATCGACCTCGGCTATCGGCCGCAGGATGATACGCCGGCGGTGACGATCCCCGCCGATCGCCTGTTCATGATGGGCGACAATCGCGACAATTCGATGGATAGCCGCTTCCCCGCGATGGAAGGCGGCGGCATCGGCCTGGTGCCCGCAGAAAACCTGGTCGGGCGTGCCACGATCGTGATGTGGTCGACCGATGGCAGCGCCAACTGGGTGCTGCCGTGGACGTGGTTTACCGCCGCGCGGTGGAACCGCATCGGGGGCCTGTTCTGACCATCGAACTCGATCCTGGCGCGCGCACGTTTCTGGTGGCGCTGGTCGGCGGGAAGCTCGCCAGTGACGCATTGTGGCGCGAGGCGCTGACGCATGGCTCGCTGGGCGAGCCGCGCGATTACCAACGGCTGGAATTCCTGGGCGATCGCGTGCTGGGCCTGTCGATTGCCGAATGGCTGTATGCCGATGGGTCGGCGAGCGAAGGCAAGCTGTCGCAGCGGTTGAACGCGCTGGTCAGCCGCGAGACGTGTGCCGAAGTGGCGCGCGCGCTGGGGCTCGGCGCACATATCCGGCTGGGCAAGCAGGCGCGCGATGATGGCGGCGTGCACAGCGACAATATCCTGGGCGATGTGATGGAGGCGCTGATCGGCGCGCTGTTCGTCGAACGCGGGTTTGACGCGGCGCGCGATTTCGTCCGCCGCGCCTGGGCGGTGCCGATGGCATCGGGCGCCGGGCAGCGCAAACATCCCAAGGCCGCGCTGCAGGAATGGGCCGCGGGCAACCGCCGCAAGCCGCCGGTCTATACTTTGGTCACGCGCGAAGGCCCCGACCATGCGGCGCTGTTTACCGTCGCGGTATCGGTCAATGGCGTGGGCGAATGCACCGCGCGCGGATCCAGCAAGCAGGAGGCGGAAACAGCCGCCGCCAGCGAATTCATGAAGACACACGCATGACGGAAATCCCTATCACCCCTGAAGACACCTCAAATCACCACTGCGGCCTTGTCGCGATCATCGGCGCGCCCAATGCGGGCAAATCGACGCTGGTCAATGCGATCGTCGGGCAGAAAGTCGCGATCGTATCGAACAAGGCGCAGACCACGCGCGCGCGCCTGATGGGCATCGCGATCGAGGGCCCGGCGCAGATCATGCTGGTCGATACGCCCGGCCTGTTCGAACCGCGCCGCCGGCTCGACCGCGCGATGGTCCATGCCGCCTGGGAAGGCGCGCAGGCCGCCGATGCGATCGTGCTGGTCGTCGATGCGCGCAAGAAGCGGCTCGACTATCTCGAACCGATCCTGACCTCGCTGGCGTCGCGCAGCGAGCGCCGCATCCTGGTGCTCAACAAAGTCGATGCGACCGCCAAGGAGCCGCTGCTGATCGCCGCGCAGGAATTGAGCGCCGCGGGCGGGTTCGACGAAGTGTTCTTCATTTCGGCGCTGACCGGCGATGGCGTGGCGGAATTGAAGACCCGGCTCGGCGCGCTGATGCCGCAAAGCCCGTGGCATTATCCCGAGGACCAGGTGTCCGACGCGTCGGAGCGTCTGCTCGCCACCGAGATCACGCGCGAACAGCTCTATCGCCAGCTTCACGACGAACTGCCCTATGACAGCGCCGTTCGTCCCGAAAGTTACAAGGTTCGGCCCGACGGTTCGGTCGAAATCCACCAGCAGATCGTGATCGCGCGCGACAGCCAGCGCCCGATCGTGCTGGGCAAAGGCGGATCGAAGCTGAAGTCGATCGGCGAGGCCGCGCGCAAGGAACTGGCAGACCTGCTGGGGTTGCGCGTGCATCTGTTCCTCCACGTCAAAGTCGAGGAAAACTGGGCGGAGAGCCGCGACCTGTATGAGGAAATCGGACTCGACTGGGTCAAGTAAAAAAACTTGACAGCGATGGTCATGCCGGGCTCCACAGGAGGCAAGGAACTCGGCGCGATATGCGCAAATTGGGGGCGACCGGTCATGACAAGCGCACGCTCGGTTCACCCCTCGTCTTTAATTGTAACATGTAGCTTTTTTCGGAAGAAAACACCGCTCCGGATCGTTATGGGCTGGTATCGGGGAAAGCGGAGCTAACGCATGCAAGAATTGGCAGGCGCGACTTTTGTACCGGCGGCCCAGGGCCTGCCGGGGATAGGTCGCCGTGGCCTGCGTATCGGATCGGTTGCTATCTCTGGCGCGTGGCTCACGTTCCTGCAGTATGCCGTGATCACGCTCGCATTCCGTTTGATCCTGTTTGGCAACCCATTGGTCCATGTCGATGAGCAGTTCTATCTGCTCGTCGCGCAGCGCTGGATCCATGGCGCGCTGCCGTTCGTCGATGTGTGGGATCGCAAACCGGTCGGGCTGTTCCTGCTCTACCGGCTGTTCCTGCTCGTGCCCGGCGATCCGGTCCAGGTTACCCAGTTCTTCGGCATAGCGTCGACCGCCGCGACCGCGCTGGTGGTGCAGCGCATGGCGCGCGAAATCGCGCGGCCATCGTCGGCGTGGCTCGCCGGCATTGTCTATATCTTTGCGATGCCCGCGTTTTCCTGCGCATTCGGGCAGGCGCCGGTGTTCTACAACCTGCTGATGGCAATCGCCGCAATGATGCTGGTAGATGTGTGGAAACGCCCCGAGGCGCCGCACCTGATCGCGCGCGGACTGGTCGTCATGACGCTGGTCGGCGTCGCGCTGCAGATCAAATATTCGGTGATCTTCGAAGGCGTGGCATTCGGCCTGATGCTGCTGGTGCGTGGCTGGGCCGATGTGTGGTCCTGGCGGCGCCTGGCGCTGGCCGGGTTCGCTTGGGCCTCGGCCGCGCTGCTGCCGACGTTGATCGCCTACAGCTATTTTGCTGCGCTCGGCCATGGTCCGGAATGGATCCAGGCCAATATCCTCTCGATCCTGCTGCGTCTGCCCGATGGCAATGCCTCATGGTGGCGGCTGGCAACGCAGATCTTTGCGCTGACCCCATTCTGGGCGGCGGTGCTAATTGCCCCACGCTTCATGTCGATGCCGCGCCCGCGCCATCCGGTCGTCCCGGCGGTGCTGCGCACCTGGGCGGTTGCGGCAGTGGTCGGCTATCTGGTGTTCGGCACCTGGTATGACCACTATGTCGCGCCGATGCTGGCCCCGCTCGCGGTGCTGTCGGCACCCGTCCTGGGCCGCGCCCTGCCCGCAGAACGCTGGTTTGGCCGCTTCCTGCTGCTCGCCAGCGGTATCGGCGGCCTGGCGGTCATGGGCATCCAGTTCAAGAATCACGGCACGACCGGCGAGTTCGAAGCGATGACCCAGCGCATCCGCAGCGAAATGCACGGCGGCTGCTTCTACCAGTTCGACGGCGAACCCGGCCTGTATCGCAGCGTCGACGCCTGCATCCCGACGCGCTTTGCGTTCTCGACGCATCTCAACACCTGGACCGAAGCCCCCGCGATCGGCGTCGACACCGGCCGCGAAGTCGCGCGGATCATGATGACGCATCCCGATGTGGTGCTGATGGGCGAATGGAAAGCAGTCTACCTGCCCAACCACGTGACCCGCGCCGTGGTCACCGATTTCCTGGCGCGCGATTATGAGCGGTATAGCGGGTTTGTGTTGGGCACGCACCAGTTCGGGTTGTACCGGCTGCGGCATCGGTAGGGCCTCCGGCGGGCAAGGGCCATTGCCCTTGCATCCCGTTACTGTCCGCGTTTGTGCGCTTGGTCGGCCTCGCATCCCGCCGCTGCGTCGGTAGACGATATGGCCGCTGTGCGGCGGGGTGCAAATGCTTGAGGCAGCGCGCAGTTCAAGACGGTAACGGGTTCAAAGGGCCCCCGGCCCTTTGCCACCGGAGGCCCTGACGAGCGCATCGACGCCAGCATCAATCCCGCCGTAAGCATCGCCGGCTTTCAAATGCGGTATCATCGTGTCGCGCATGATGTCCGCACAAACGCGGTCGGTCAGGACCTTTTCCAGTCCATACCCAACCGCAATTCGGGCCTGATGCTGAATGGGTGCGATCAGCACGACGACGCCGTCGTTGTACCCCTTGCGTCCGACACCCCAGGCGTTGAACAAGTCAGTTGTGTAGGTCTTGATGTCCTTGCCGCCGAGCGACGAAACGGTTGCAATGACCATTTGGTGTTTTGTCGCGCGCTCGAAGTTCGCCAGCTTTGCGGTCAGGGCGGATCGCTGTTCAGGCGTCATCACCCCGGCGACGTCCGTAACGCGGCCGGCCAGTGGTATTGACGGTGCTGGCCTGGCTGCTGATGGCGCCTGATGACAGGATATCAGTCCGAGGCTGAGCCAAAGAACGAGTGCAGTATGGTTTCTCACACCCCGAAATGACCCGCTGACCCGTTGGCGTCAACAGAACAGAGTCATTTCCGTGAACACGGTAATCCAGTGCGACGGTGCGTATGCGCTCGCCCTTGTCGGTTGCACTACCATCAAATGTTGCGAGTCACTGGATTCCCGCATCCGCGGGAATGACTCGGATTGTGGGAGGAACGGCCGCGCGCTGAACGTTATTCAGCGGCGGCTTTCTTTGGTTTGGATGCGGCTTTTTTCGCGGGCGCTTTTTTCGCAGGGGCTTTCTTGGCCGCTGCCGGCTTTGCGGCTGCCTTCTTGGCTGGCGCTTTCTTGCGGCCGCCCTTTTTCGCAGGCGCAGCAGCGGCGCGCGTGTCGATGAGCACGACTGCTTCGTCCAGGGTCAGCGTTTCGGGCGTCTTGTCCTTGGGCAGTGTCGCGTTGGTGGTGCCGTCGGTGACGTAGGCGCCGTAGCGGCCGGCCATCAGGCGCAGGTCGGCGCCCGAGACCGGGTGTGCGCCCAGGACTTTGAGGGGTTCGGTGCCGGCGCGGCCGCCGCGTGCGCCGGAGGCGGCTTCGGCGAGTTTGACGACGGCGGCGTTCATGCCCGTTTCGAACACTTCATCGGTCGCGCGCAGGCGTGCGTATTTGCCTTCGTGCGCCAGGTATGGGCCGTAGCGGCCGATCGAGGCGGTGATCGGTTTGCCGCTTTCGGGGTGCATGCCGATTTCGCGTGGGAGCGACAGCAGTTTCAGCGCCCATTCGAGATCGAGTTCGGCGATGTCCTTGGGGATCGAGGCGCGCTTGGCTTCCTTGCCGTCGCCCAGTTGGACGTAGGGGCCAAAGCGGCCGGTGCGGCGCACGACTTCGAGGTCGTGCACCGGGTCGCGGCCGAGCACGACATCATCGGTCGCGCCGGCTTCGGCATCGCCGCCGCCTTGCGCGAATTTGCGCGTGAACTTGCATTCGGGGTAGTTCGAACATGCGACGAATGCGCCGTATTTGCCGCCGCGCAGCGCGAGCCGGCCGCCGACGCATTTGGGGCAGATGCGCGGATCGGTGCCGTCTTCGCGCGGCGGGAACAGGTAATCGGCCAGGAACACGTCGAGCTCGGCGGTGACTTCGCTCGGCTTGCGCTCCATGACTTCGTCGGATTTCGGTTTGAAATCACGCCAGAATGCGGCGAGCACGTCGCGCCAGACGGCGCGGCCGCCCGACACATCGTCGAGTTCCTCTTCCATGCCGGCGGTGAATTCGTACGCGACGTAGCGATCGAAAAACCGTTCGAGAAATGCGGTCAGCAAGCGGCCCGATTCTTCGGCGAAGAAGCGGTTTTTCTCAGTCCGCACGTAATTGCGGTCCTTGAGCACTTGCAGGGTCGAGGCGTAAGTCGACGGGCGGCCGATGCCGAGCTCTTCCAAACGCTTGACCAGCGAGGCTTCGGAATAGCGCGGCGGTGGCTGGGTGAAATGCTGCGTGGCTTCGACGCCGCGCTTGGCCGGCAGATCGCCTTTGGCCATCGCGGGCAGGAGGCCCGTTTCGTCGTCGTCGGCGTCGGGTTTCTGGTCGCGGCTTTCTTCGTAGACCGCGAGGAAGCCGGCGAATTTCACGACCTGGCCGGTGGCGCGCAGTTCGTGCTTGCCGGTGCCTTCGCGCAGGGTGATCGTCGTGCGTTCCAGATTGGCCGAGGCCATCTGGCTCGACAGCGCGCGTTTCCACACGAGATCGTACAGCCGCGCCTCATCGCCCGAACCGAAATGGTCGCGCGAGAATTCGGTCGGGCGGATGGCCTCGTGCGCTTCCTGCGCGTTCTTCGCCTTGGTTTCGTAATGGCGCGGCTTGTCGGGCAGATAATGCCCGTCATAGCGATCGGAAATCACTTTGCGCGCGTCGGAAATCGCCGATGGGTCCATCTGCACGCCGTCGGTGCGCATATAGGTGATCGCGCCGGCTTCATACAGCGCCTGCGCCACGCGCATCGTGTGGCTGGCCGAGAAGCCCAGCTTGCGCGCGGCTTCCTGCTGGATTGTCGAGGTTGTGAATGGCGGCTGCGGATGGCGGCGGGTCGGCTTGGTTTCGACTTCCTCGACGCGGAATGTTGCGGCCTCGACCGTGGCCTTGGCGCGATTGGCCGCACCTTCATCGCCGAGCGACAGGCGTTCGAGTTTCTGCCCGTCGAAACGCACGAGGCGCGCGGCAAATGCCGTGCCCGCATGCTCCATCCGGGCGAGGACCGACCAGTATTCCTGCGACTTGAACGCTTCGATTTCGCGCTCGCGCTCGACGATCAGGCGCAGCGAGACCGATTGCACGCGGCCCGCCGATTTCGCGCCGGGCAGCTTGCGCCACAGCACCGGCGACAGCGTAAAGCCGAACAGGTAATCGAGCGCACGCCGCGCCAGGTAGGCATCGATCAGGTCCTGGTCGAGCTCGCGCGGGGCGGCCATTGCGGCAAGCACGGTCGGCTTGGTAATCGCGTTGAACGTTACGCGCGACACGTCCTTGGGCAGCGCGCGGCGCTTCGACAACAGCTCGCGCACGTGCCATGAAATCGCCTCACCTTCGCGGTCAGGGTCAGTTGCGAGGATCAGGGCATCGGCGCCTTTGGCGGCATCGACGATCTCCTTGATCCGCGAGGCCTTATCGGCATACGGCTCCCAATCCATTGCAAAATCATCATCGGGACGCACCGATCCGTCCTTGACTGGCAAGTCACGGACATGACCGTAAGAGGCGAGCACCTTATGGCCGGGACCGAGATATTTCTCGATCGTTTTGGCTTTGGCCGGGGATTCGACGATTACCAGTTTCATGGATTACCTGAAGTCGGAAGGGATTGGCTTACGTGTACGTACGCACGAGGGTGGAGAGATCGCTGCCCTCGCGTCAAGCGGAACTTGGTGAGAGGCTGACCCGGCCACCGGCATGGCGCACCAGGCGCCCGGCCAGTTCCAGATCGAGCAGCGCGTCCGCCACCGTGCCGGATGCCGCGCCGCTTTGGCGGATCAGTTCGTCGATGGCAACCGGCGCGATGCCCAGCAGTCGCGAGATCGTATCGACCATGTCGCCATCTTCCGGATCGGCGCCCTCGTATTCGGCCGCGCCGCCGTCGCGGAATGTCGACCGCGCGGTGCCCTCGAAAGTTTCGACAAGCTCGGCTATGTCGTCGGCGCTTTGCACCAGGATCGCGCCCTCGCGGATCAGATGATTGCACCCGTGCGACCGCGCATCGAGCGGCGATCCCGGGACGGCCATCACTTCGCGGCCGTATTCGCCGGCGAGCCGCGCGGTGATCAGCGACCCCGATTTGATCGCGGCCTCGACCACGACGGTCCCGGCAGCGAGCCCGGCGATGATCCGGTTGCGTGACGGGAAATGGCGCGCCTGCGGTTCGGTCCCCGGTGGCATCTCGGCGATCAGCAAGCCCTCGGTCGCAATGCGTTCCTGCAATTCGGCATGTTCGGGCGGATAGGCGACGTCGATGCCGCCCGCGATCACCGCGATTGTGCCGCCATCGCCGCATTGCCCGGCCAGCGCACCCAGATGCGCAGCCGCATCGATCCCGCGTGCCAGCCCCGAGACAACCACAAATCCGCGCGCCGCGAGGCCGGCAGAAAAATCGCGCGCCAGTCTAACCGAACCCGCCGACGCATTGCGCGCGCCGACCATCGCGACGGTCGGTTGGTCGAACAGCGCGAGATTGCCGCGCACGGTCAGGATCGGGGGCGGATTTTCGGTCGCCAGCAGGGTCAGCGGGTATTCGGGTTCGTCGTGAAATACGTAACGCGCTGCCGAGCGCTCGGTCGCTGCAAATTCGGCTTCGATCTTAGCGGCATCAGCCAGCGCGTAGCTTCCCGCTCCCCTGCCCCGCCGCGCCAGATCGGGCAGTGCGGGTAAAGCCGCCTGCGCGCTGCCAAAGCGGGTGAGCAGGTGGTAATACGTGACCGGTCCCACATTGGGCGATCGCAACAGCCGGACGCGGGCAAACCGTTCCGCATCGCCCAGCGCCGCCGTCATGCGCCGGATTTGCCCACGCGTGGCTCGGTGCCAGTGCGCAACCGCATGATATTCGCCTTGTGCAGCCACAGCACCAGCAGCGCGAGTGGCGCGAGCACTTGCGCATAGTCGAGATGGCCCAACACGAGCGCGGTGATCGGCGCGGAGACCGCCGCCGCCATCCCGCTGAGCGAGGAAATGCGTGAGAAATACAGCAGGCCGAGCCACACGAGCGCGTAGACCAGCCCGATTGGCCAGGCGAGTGCGACCGCCACGCCCATCAGGGTCGCGACGCCTTTGCCGCCGCGAAAGCGCAGCCACACGGGGTAGCAGTGCCCGATGATCGCCGCCGCCGCCGCTGCTGTCTCCGATCCGGGCCAGAAGTGCCGCGCGATCAGGACCGCCGCTGCGCCTTTGGCTATATCGAGGATCAACGTAGCCGCTGCCAGGCCTTTGCGCCCGGTGCGCAACACGTTGGTCGCGCCGATATTGCCCGAGCCGATCGCGCGAAGATCGCCGGCACCGGTCAGGCGAGTCAAAATTATGCCAAACGGGATCGAACCGAGGCCATAGCCGATCACGACGGCGAAAAGCACATCGCGCAAGGGATCGCCGAGTATCATGGGTGCCGCCTCCTGTTTATGGGCGCGGTGTAGCCATGACCGTGCGCAAAGGGGAGCGTAAAATCGCGTGCCCCCACTCTCGACGTTTCCCCGCGCACTCGCCATATCGCTGCACACATGACAAGCGGCGCTTCCCAACCCATTTTGATGTTCGATTCCGGCGTTGGTGGCTTGTCGGTGCTCGCGGCCTTGCGCGCCGCCCTGCCCCAGGCGCCGGTGATCTATGTCGCCGACAACGCCGGCCTCCCTTACGGAACGAAAACCGAGGCCGAAGTCGCGGCGCGTGTCTCGGGCCTACTCGGCCGGATGACCGAACGATTGCGCCCGCGCCTGGTGTGCATTGCGTGCAATACCGCTTCGACGATCGCGCTGGCGGCGGTGCGCGATGTGCTGGAAGTTCCTATCGTGGGCACCGTGCCCGCGATCAAACCGGCGGCGGCGATGACGCAGACCGGGGTGATCGGCCTGCTCGGCACCGAGGCGACGATCCGGCAGGGGTATGTCGACCGACTGGAGGCGCAATTTGCCGGCGGCAAGACGCTGTTGCGCCACGGTGCGCCCGATCTGGTCACCGCGGCCGAGGCGCAATTGCGCGGGCGGCCGGCCGATCCTGCCGCCGCGATCCGCGCGGCTGCTGCCTTGCGCGCGATGCCCGGCGGAGATCGTATCGACACCGTCGTGCTCGCCTGCACGCATTTTCCGCTGATCGTGTCCGAACTTGGCACAGCGTTCGGGCCCGGCGTGCGGTTCATCGATGGTGCTGCCGGCATTGCGCGGCGGATCGTTTCGCTGACCGAGGGGCAGGCGTTTGAACGGACAGAGCCCGACCTGGCGCTGTTTACCCGCGACGAGCCCGATCTGGCCGACCTAGCCCCCGCCCTGGCGGCCGCAGGTTTGTATCGGACGGCCGTATTTTGACCACGATTGCGGTCTTATGCCGTGTGCGCAAATGCGGTCGGGCTCTTGCCTCAAAACGATTGGCAAATGCGCGATAACAAGGGTAAAGCATCGACGCCGGCTTCACCCTAAGGGAAAGGCGGACACATCGGACCGCCGGGGGCCCACCCATTACGGGAACAGGGGCCTTCCGGGACATAGGAGCGGCGGGTGAATTACGAAGAGGTTTTTGACTCCGCGATTGATCGGCTGCATTCCGAAGGACGATACCGGGTTTTCATCGACATCCTGCGCAACAAGGGGGCCTATCCCAATGCGCGGTGCTTTGCCGGTCACAATGGTCCAAAGCCGATCACGGTGTGGTGTTCGAACGATTATCTCGCAATGGGCCAGCATCCCAAAGTGATCGCCGCGATGGAAGAAGCGCTGCACGATGTCGGCGCCGGATCGGGCGGCACGCGCAATATCGGCGGCAACACGCATTACCATATCGACCTGGAAACCGAGCTCGCGGACTTGCACGGCAAGGAAGCCGCGCTGCTGTTCACCTCGGGCTATGTGTCCAACGACGCGACGCTTTCGACGCTCGCCAAAGTCCTGCCCGGCTGCGTGATTTTCTCCGACGCGCTGAACCATGCCTCGATGATCGCAGGCATCCGCAATTCGGGCGCCGAGAAAAAAGTGTTCCGTCACAACGACGTCGAGCACCTGGAGCAGCTTCTCGCCGAAACCGACCCGGCAGTGCCAAAGCTGATCGCGTTCGAAAGCGTCTATTCGATGGACGCCGACATCGCCCCGATCCACGCGATCTGCGACCTCGCGGAAAAATACAACGCGCTGACCTATATCGACGAAGTCCATGCCGTGGGCATGTACGGCGCGCGCGGCGGCGGCATTTCCGAACGCGATGAAGCGGCGCACCGGATCGACATCATCGAGGGCACCCTGGGCAAGGCATTCGGCGTGATGGGCGGCTATATCGCGGCCGACCGCCGCATCATCGACGTGATCCGCTCGTATGCGCCAGGCTTCATTTTCACGACATCGCTGTCGCCCGTGCTCGTCGCCGGCGTGCTGGCCGCCGTGCGCCACCTGAAGGCGTCGAACGTCGAACGCGTGGCGCAGCAGGAAGCCGCCGCAACGCTCAAGGAACTGTTTGCCGAGGCCCACCTGCCGGTCATGCCCTCGACCACGCATATCGTCCCGCTGATGGTCGGCGATCCCGTGCGCGCCAAGAAAGTCAGCGACATCCTGCTGGCCGAATACGGCGTCTATGTGCAGCCGATCAATTTCCCGACCGTGCCACGCGGCACCGAACGCCTGCGCTTTACCCCCGGGCCGCAACATACCCGCGAAATGATGGTCGACCTGACCCAGGCGCTGATCGAGATCTGGCAGCGGCTGGAACTGGAAAAACGCAAAGCCGCCTAGCGCCTGCGGAATACTTGCAGCTGCGCCTGAATTTCGGGCGAGCGCGCAAGTGGGCAACATTTGGCCCGGCCCTGGACATGCCGCGCCCCGACGGATCGGGGCGCGAGCAATTTCATCTGTCCTCATCGCGTTGAATGGTCGGCGATGTCCTCGTGTGCCGGGGCAGCAATCCTGCGTGGATTGCCAACTCATCGTCCAACGCGACAAAAATGATACACTCTGAAATATTTGTAACGTCTCGTAACAACCATATTGCAGCGCAGCGCAGGAATGTTAGCGTTGATATCAGTTGCAACCGGTCCGGAGGGGCCGTTTTCCGGGGGTAACTGAATTTGTTGTTGGTTATCAGGCGCATGCGTGTGTTCTGATCCAGCGATAAGCCGGGGGGCTTTTATGATACTTCGCTACCGTAAGCATTTGCTCGCGTCCGCCAGTTCTGCGTTCGCGTTGCTCGCAAGTGTATCGCCAACAGGCGTGATGGCGCAGGCTGCGCCAGGAACCACGCCCGAGGCCGCTCCTGCACTTCCAAAAACATATTCTCCCGAACCGAAGGAAGACAAGGATATTGTCGTCACCGGTTCGCGCATTCGTCGCAACAACTTCGACACGCCGTCCGAAGTCAACGTTATCAGCAAGCAGGACTTCGATGGCGCCGGTTACCGCGACATCGCCAGCGCGTTGCAATCTGCCACGATCACTTCGGGCACATCGCAAATCAACGGCGCTTTCCTTGGTTTCGTGTCCGAAGGCGGTCCCGCGGCAAACACCATCGGCCTGCGTGGCCTTGGCTCGTCGCGCACGCTTTTGCTGCTCAATGGGCGGCGCCTCGCGCCATCGGGTGTCGGGCCGCAACTGGTTGCGGCCGATCTCAACGTCCTGCCCACCGCGATCGTGGACCGGACCGAAATCCTGCGCGAAGGCGCATCGTCGGTTTACGGGTCCGATGCCATCGCCGGGGTAATCAACGTCATCACCGATACAAAGCTGAATGGCATCACGATCGAAGGGTTCGACAGCCAGCCAACGGGCACGGGCGGCGCGGGCAACACGCTGCGCGGGTCAATCGCTGCGGGCAAAGTGTTCAATCGTGGGCATATCAGTGCATCGTTTGAATACAAGAACGCGCAAGGCCTGGTCGCATCGAGCCGCCCCGGCTTTTCGTGCCCCCGCGATCTGCTCTACAACCCCAGCACCGGGGCCGAAGTCGGCGCGATCGATCCGGCGACGGGCGGCTTGTCCTGCTATCCCTACGCACTGGGTTCCGGGGCAGGCATTGCCAGCGGATATGGCATTGCCGAAGGATTCAACGGTACCTTCAATCGTATCACGTATACCAATGGCAATATCAACACCTTGAACACAGTGAATGGGCTCACGCGTGTTTCGCCAAGCCCGGTGCAAAATGAGGATACGGTGATCTCGCCGATCAAGACGTATACCGGCTATCTCAACGGCGCTTACGAGTTGCAGGCTTTGGGCGACGCCGAAATCTATGGCGAGGCGTTGTTCACCCGTCGCGAATCGCATCAGCAAAGTGCCAGCCAGCTCAGTATCAACCAGGCGAATCTTTCGCCCGGGGTCCAGGTTTACGGCGGCAGCTATGCCGGCACGCCGGTCTCGGCCTATGGCTATCCGACTTCGCCGTTTTTCCCCAAATCGGTTGCCGCCGCCGGATACAATTACTTCACGCCGTTTATCGTGCCCCAGCAACTCTCGACCAGCACGCAGCGGGTCGATTATGTTCGCGCAAACGGCGGGATACGCGGGAAGCTGAATATCGGTGACTGGCGCTATGATGCCAACTTCCAGTACTCGCACACCAATTCGACGAACACCACGACCGGGCTGACAACGTCCAGTCGGTTCAGCAATTCGCTGCAGGCGGTGGCAGCGCCCGCCGGCACTCCGGCGAATTTGATCACGACGGCAATTGCCGGCGAAGCCGGTGCGGGCGGCAATTATACTTGCGCATCGAACGTTTCTGCCGCGGGCACGTATATTCCGGGTTCCAGTTGTGTCCCGATCGACATCTACAATCCAAAAACCGTGATCAACGGCGCGATCCCGTCGAACGTCTACAACTATCTGTTTCAGCCCGAAACGGATCGCACGAAATACACCGAAGAGACCATTTCGATCAACCTGGACGGCACCTTGTTCACCTTGCCGGCGGGCGCGGTGAAGGCGGCAGTCGGCTTTGAACATCGCTATGATTCGCTCGACGATACACCGCCGCTCGACGCCCAGAACGGCGATTTGTACAATTACAGCAGCGGCGGCATCACCAAGGGCACAGACGAAGTCAACGAGGCCTATGGCGAATTGAATGTGCCGGTACTGGCCGACAAGCCCTGGGCCAAGCTGATGGAACTGGACCTGTCGGGTCGTTACACCCATTACCGCTCGTACGGGCACGATTTTACGTATCATATCAACGGCCAATATGCGGTGAATGATATGGTTCGGTTCCGCGGCAACTACGGAACATCGTTCCGTGCGCCAAATCTGTATGAACAGTTCATCGCCAACCAGACGGGCTTTCTGGGCGGCGGGGTCGATCCCTGCTCTCAATATGGCACGGTTGTGGCGCCTGGTACGACGCTTTATAAAAACTGCACTGCTGCACTTTCCGGAACCGGGGTACCGGGCGGGCCGACCGCTTTTGTCGCCAACGCCGGGCCGGAAATCATCACCGAGGGCGGCGCGGGCAAAGTCAAATCCGAAACCTCAACCACCTGGGGCGGCGGTATGGTCCTGACCGCGCCGGCGCACACGATCGACCTGTCGCTTGCGCTCGATTATTTCAACATTACCGTCAATGGCGAGATCCAGCAGCTCGGCCAGACAATCCTGACACGATGCTATGAGGCGACCGACTTTGGCGCCAGCAACCCCTATTGCGCGCTGATCGCACCGCGCGAAGTGGGTGGCTCGCAGCCAGGAACCCTTACCTCGTTCCAGAATCCGTACATCAACGTGGCCAAGCAAAAAGCCTCGGGCGTCGACTTCGACCTGCAATATGCGACTCATGTCCTCGGCGGCCGGTTCAGCGCGCGGGTCCAGGGTACGCGCAATATTCATCAAGAATATCAGCCATTTGCTGGCGAACCCATTGTCGATTACAATGGTACGCTTGGTGAGCAGGGCGCGGGCGCCGGGCCCAAGGTGGTCGGCGATTTCCAGGCAAACTGGACCGACAAGACCAGGACCTTCAGCGTTCAATACGGGCTCAAATACGTCGGCAAGCAGGATTCAACGGCTTTGGTGGGGCAATATACCGCTGGCCTGGGCCTGGGTAACGTGAACACGATCGCTTACGTAAACCCCTATTTCGAACATTCGATCTCGTTCAAATTCCACTTCCCCGACCTGGGCGACTTTACGGTTGGCGTCACCAACCTGACGGATTCGCACCCGCCACTTGTCAGCCAAACGCCGCTTACCAGCGGGGAGTACACCCGCATCGGCAACTACTTCAACTCGAGCAATTATGACTATTATGGCCGGTCGGTGTTTGTCCATTTCTCGCATACGTTTAAGTAAAATCTGACCGAGATCCCGAGACTATGGTCGGCGTTTGCTGACCGTAGTTTCGGCTTGTCGGCGCCGGGCTGAAGCACGATATCAAGTCCATGAAATATCATCCTGGCCTGGAAAGACTGCGGGCGATTGCCGATCTGGTCCGCACCGATCCACGGGCCGCGCAAACCGCCGCCGCCGCATATCTGACCGACAATGCCGAACGCCCCGCCGCATGGCGCGCATCGGCGCTCGTGGCGCGGGCGATGGGCAATCTTGCTGTCGCAGACCAGCATGACATATCGGCGATTGTGGCCGGCGCGCGCCGTCCCGCTTTCGCAGCCGCCCACAACGCATTTGTCGCAGGGCATCTGGAAGAGGCGGAAACCCGGCTGCGCGCCTATTTGCTCGATGAAGATCCGGAGGACGCCGGCGGCGCGCTGCTGCTTGCAAAAATCGCTTTGCGCTGTGGTGCGCACCAACAGGCGGAAAATCTTGCGCGCCGCGCTATCCAGTTGGCTCCGAGTTTTGTCGAAGCATGGATGGCACTCGCGCGCATCCAGCACGAGGCCGGCGCTGTCTACCCCGCGCTGGCCAGCCTCGATCACCTGCTGGCACTTGCGCCCACACATATCGATGCTTTGGCGCTCAAGGCGGGCATTCTGGTGCAGCTTCGCCGCCTCGACGAGGCCGATGCGGTGTTCTGTGTGTTGCACCAGCACCATCCCGACGATTCCCGCGGGTGGATGAACCATGCGTTCATGCTGAAAACCATCGGCCGCGGCGCCGATGCGACCGCTGCCTACCGCCGCGCGATTGCGCTCCAACCAGCCAATGGCCAGGCGTGGTGGGGCTTGGCCAACCTGCGGAGCGAGCGCTTCGATGAGACCGACATCGCCACGATGGAGGCGGCGCTAAGCCAGCCGACGATTACTGACGAAGAACGCCTTCACCTGCATTTCGCGCTTGGCAAAGTTCTGGAGGGCCAGGCCCATTATGCCGGCGCTTTCGCCCAGTTCACCGCCGGCGCCGCGCTACGCGTCGTACAGACCCCGCATAATCCGGACCGTGTCAGCGCCAATGTTGCGCGCGTCACGGAGATATTTACGCCGCGCTTTTATGCCGATCGCGAAGGTTGGGGATGCCCGGCCGACGATCCGATCTTCATCATCAGCCTGCCCCGATCGGGCTCGACCCTGGTCGAACAGATCCTGGCCAGTCATTCTCAAGTCGAGGGTACAGAAGAACTGTTCGACCTGGAACGGATTGCGCTCGATATCGGGCGTGACTTGCCCGGCGGGTATCTCGACCGGATCGAAAGCCTGACCCGCGACGAAGTCCGTGCTCTGGGAGAAGCTTACCTGGCGTCGACCCGGCGTTTCAGGCAATCCGGCCGAGCCCGGTTTACGGACAAGATGCCGGGCAACTGGGCCTATGCCGGGCTGATCCGCCTGATCCTGCCCAATGCCGGGATCGTGGCGATCCGTCGCCATCCGCTTGGATGCGGCGTTGCCAACTTCACCCAGCATTTCAACTGGGGCATCGATTTCTCGTATGACCTTGCGCACATCGGGCAATTCTACGCGGATTTCGTCAAGCAGATGGCGCATTTCGATGCGGTCGCGCCCGGTCATATCTGCCAATTGACCCACGAAAGCCTGGTCGACGATTTTGAAAATCAGGTGCGCCGAATGCTGGACCACCTCGGCATGGATTTTGAACCGGCGTGCCTGCGCTTTCACGAAACGGCCCGGCCGATCCACACGCCCAGTTCCGAACAGGTCCGCCGCCCGATCAACCGCGACGGTTTCGACCGCTGGCGCAATTACGACCCATGGCTCGGCCCCCTGAAAGCGGCACTGGGGTCCGTGTTGGATCACTATCCGTTAAATCCGCCCCATCTGGATTGAAGGAGGCGTACCCGCGGGTACGCCCCCTTCCCCATCTCACGCAGGGTGTCAGAAACGGTCGGCGTTCATCACTTTCGTCCAGGCTTTGCCGAAATCGCGCACGAATTGTTCGCGGCCATCGTCGGATGCGTAGGCTTCGGATACGGCGCGCAGTTCTGAATTCGATCCGAAGATCAGGTCGACTGGCGTGGCGGTCCATTTCAGCGCGCCGCTGGTGCGGTCGTGGCCTTCGTAGACTGCGTCGCTGCCGTCGGCCTTTTTCCACACGGTGCCCATGTCGAGCAGGTTGACGAAGAAATCATTCGTCAGCACGCCGGGGTGCGTGGTGAATTCGCCTGCGTGCGATCCGCCTTCATTGGCATCGAGCACGCGCAGGCCGCCGACCAGTGCGGTCATTTCGGGTACGGTCAGGCCCAGCATGTTGGCGCGGTCGACCAGCGCGGGCGCCGGCGCGAGGTAGCTGTCCGCATGGAAATAATCGCGGAAGCCGTCGGCCTTTGGTTCGAGCACGGCGAATGATGCGACATCGGTCTGGTCCTGCGCGGCGTCGACCCGGCCCGGAGTGAACGGCAATGTCATCGTCACGCCCGCCTTTGCCGCGGCCTGTTCGACCGCCGCATTGCCGGCCAGCACGATCATGTCGGCCAGGCTGACCTGCTTGCCGCCTGATGCATGGCGGTTGAAATCGGCGCGGACTTTTTCCAGCTTGGCCAGCACTTTGCCAAGCTCTGCCGGATCATTGACCGCCCAGTCCTTTTCCGGGGCGAGCCGGATGCGCGCGCCATTCACGCCGCCGCGCATGTCGGTGCCGCGATAGGTCGAGGCTGCCGCCCAGGCAGTGCGTACCAGTTCTGGCCCGGTCAGGCCGGTCGCCAGCACTTTGGCCTCCAACGCGGTGGCGTCGGTCGTGTCGATCAGCGCGTGGGTTTCGACTGGCAGCGGGTCTTGCCACGAGAACGACTGCTGCGGCACTTCGCTGCCGATGTAGCGCGTCTTTGGTCCCATGTCGCGATGGGTCAGCTTGAACCAGGCGCGCGCGAAGGCGTCGGAAAACTGCTGCGGGTCCTTCTGGAAACGCAGTGCGATCGCGCGGAATGCCGGGTCTTCCTTGACCGCGATGTCGGTGGTGAACATCATCGGCGCGTGGTGTTTGTTCGCATCGAACGCGTCTGGCACGATCTGGACATCGGCGGCGTTCTTCGGTTCCCACTGGCCAGCGCCTGCAGGGCTCTTGGTCTTGACCCAGTCGAACATGAACAGGTTGTCGAGGTATTGCGTGGTGAACGCGGTCGGGTTGGCCGACCAGGCGCCTTCGAGGCCGCTGGTTACGGCATCGGTACCGACGCCGGTGCCGCAGGTGTTTTTCCAGCCCAGGCCCTGTGCCTCGATCGGCGCACCGGCAGGCGGCGGGCCGTCACATGACGCGGGATGTGCGCCGTGCGCCTTGCCGAAGGTGTGACCGCCGGCGATCAGCGCGACGATTTCCTCGTCATTCATCGCCATCCGGCCGAATGCCTGGCGGATGTCGTGCGCGGCCGATATCGGGTCGCCATCGGCATTGGGCCCTTCGGGATTGACGTAGATCAGCCCCATCTGGACCGACGCGAGCGGGCCCTTCAGATTGCGGTGCGGGCCTTCGCGGTTGTCATCGGCGCCCATCCATTTCTTTTCGGTGCCCCAGTAGACCAGGTCGGGCTGCCATGAATCGGTGCGGCCGCCGCCAAAGCCGAGCGTTTTGAAACCCATCTGTTCCAGCGCGACATTGCCCGTCAGCACCATCAGATCACCCCAAGACAAGCTGCGGCCGTATTTCTGCTTGATCGGCCAGAGCAAACGGCGTGCCTTGTCGAGATTGGCGTTGTCGGGCCAGGAATTAAGCGGTTCGAACCGCTGTTCACCCCCTGCGCTGCCGCCGCGCCCGTCGATCGTGCGATAGGTGCCCGCGCTGTGCCAGGCCATGCGGATGAAGAATGGGCCGTAATTGCCATAATCGGCCGGCCACCACGGCTGCGATGTGGTCAGGACTTTGGCGATGTCGGCCTTTACCGCGTGCAGATCGAGCTTCACGAACGCCTTGGCGTAATCGAAATCGTGGCCGTAGGGATTGGCCACCGCTTCGTTCTGGCGCAGCGGCGCCAGGTTGAGCCGGTCTGGCCACCAATCGGTGTTCGTGGTCGGTTTGTTGGGATCCGCCATTCCATCCGCCGGGGTCTTTGGCGCGGGTGGCGGCGCCTTTGGCGACAGTGGCGCGGCATGGCCGGCCAGCGGAACGACGAATGCGAGCGCCAGTGCCAGCGCGGAAAGGGAAGATCGCATCAGAAACATCCTCATGGTTATTGCGTTCGGACGGCTTTCAACAGTCACACCGCCCCGGCCCCGAAATCGCCGTTTCGCACGGCGCGGGTTGCGTATTCGGGTACGGATCCTGGCGACACGGTTTGCCCTTTACCGCGCCAAAGCCTGCCACAACCGAACGGGTTCAGCGGCAGACGCTGCAGAGGTGGACCTTATCCGACCAATGGCTAAATGGATTTGTCTGCACACTATGATCGAACTATCCGATCAGTGGATGAATGCTGTGGACCTGTGGGGTTTGTTCAGGGCCTCCGGCGGCCTAGGGCCATTGCCCTAGGGACCCGTTACCTTCTTGAACTGCGCGCTGTTCAGGCAATTGCGTCCCGCCGCGCAGCGGCCTTATTGTCCACCGACGCAGCGGCGGGATGTTCCGCCGAACTGACACCCCAACGCGGACGGTAATGGGATGCAAGGGCGATGGCCCTTGCCCGCCGGAGGCACCTACCAGGCTCACATGGAAACGCCCGGGAGAGCTAACCCCCGGGCGTGATCCGTCGATAGGTATTCGCGTGGGGCCTGGCCCCTCCACCACCCTTCGGGCGGTCCCCCTCCCCGGTTCGGGGAGGATTTTTTAGCGGAGGGACACTACGTTGTCGCTGACGCGTGGGTCGCGGCGGTCGCCGCGGTATTGGCTCGACATTGGTTCGTCGGTGACTTCGAGGATGGCGGTTTCGCCGAAGCCGTTGAACGCGGTTTTCATGGCCGCGCCATAGGCACCGAGCATGCCGATTTCGATGTAATCGCCGGCCTTGATGTCGGCGGGCAGATCGAACGGGCCGGCCATGAAGTCCATGTCGTCGCACGTTGGGCCGTAGAAGCTGAACGCGACGGTTTCGGCTGTGCTGTCCTGGTCGCGCAACAGGTTGACCGGGAAACGCCAGCCGACGTGGCAGGCGTCGAACAGCGCGCCATAGGCGCCGTCGTTGATGTACAGCTCGTTGTCGCGGCGGCGTTCGACCTGGACGATCATCGAATTGTATTCTGCCGACAGCGCGCGGCCTGGTTCGCACCACAATTCGGCCGAGTATGACACGGGCAGCGATTCATAGGTGCGGTCGATTAGCGCGAAGAAATCTTCGAGCGGGGGCGGTTCCATGCCCGGGTAGATCGAGGGGAAGCCGCCGCCGACATCGATGATGTCGACCGTGACTGCCGCATCGACAATCGCCGCGCGGACTTTTTCCAGCGCCTGGACATAAGCGAACGGCGTCATTGCCTGGCTGCCCACGTGGAAGCAGATGCCCAGGCAGTCGGCGAGTTGGCGTGTTGCCTGGAGCAGTTCGCGCGCATCGCTGAGTTCGCAGCCGAATTTCGACGCGAGGCTCAGTTCCGAATATTCGGACGATACGCGGATGCGCACGCAGAGGGTCAGGTCGGTTGGCTCGACGCCGCCGTTTGCGCGGGTCGTGGCGGTGCGGATTTTATCCAGTTCCTCGAGCGAATCGAGGCTGAACGTGCGCACGCCATGGTCGCGATAGGCTTCGACGATTGCGCCGGGCGATTTGACCGGGTGCATGAAGCACAGGGTCGCATCGGGGAGCAGACCGCGCACCAGACGGGCCTCGACGATCGAGGCAACGTCGTAATGCGTAACGCCGGTCTGCCACAGGACCTGGATCAGGTCGGGTGACGGGTTGGCTTTTACGGCATAGAGGGTCTTGCCCGGAAACTTCTCGACAAAGAAGCGGGCTGCACGCGCGGCGGCGTGCGGGCGATTGAGAATGGCAGGTTGTTCCGGCGCGACTGCGCGGACTACGGCCAAAGCATCGTGATAATGGTGCAACTCAAGGGACCCCCAAACGAAATTGTTGAACAAAGCTGCCTTGCGGTTTGGAAGTCCCCATGGGGCAGCGAAGGGGGTACATAGGGCCTCCCCCCCCATATTCAAGGAAAAAAGGGGGCGAATCTCACCAGTGTCAAAAATCTGAAATATATGTGTCTTTCACCCGCGCAGATGGCGGCCGATCGCCTGCCACATGGGTATTGAAATCGGGTCGTTTCCGGCGTTTCCGGCGACCGGGTGCGATCCGAAGCGGGCGATGACCAGATCGGCCTCTGGTGCGATCCACAGCGCCTGGCCATGGATGCCGCGTGCAGTAAATGCGGCGAGTGGATCATGGCTGTGCCACCATTGGCTGCCATAGCTCCAGCCGGGCAGCGACGGGTAGCTGGCGGCATCGAACTGGTCGGGTTTTCCGCCCTGCCGGATCGCGGCGACGGCTGCGGGCGGGATAATGCCCTGCCCGTTCAGCCTTAGCGCTTCGCCGAACCGCGCCAGGTCTTCCAGGCGCAGGCATAGCCCGGCGCCCGCGAATGGCGTGCCGATCGCGTCGACCATCACATCGGCGTCGTGCAGGCCCAGTGGTTGCCATATGCGCTCGGACAGATTGGTGGCGAATCCTTTGCCGGTGATCCGGCTGATGATCCAGTTGAGCACATCGGTGTTGCAGGTGCGGTATTTGAACGCCTGGCCGTGGGTGCCGCTCGGGGCCACGCCGGTCAGGAATGTCCACAGGTCGCGCGGGCCGTCGTAGCCGGGTGGCGGCGGGGTGAACCCGGCCGAAATGGCGAGCCCGCCGATGCCCGATCCGGAATCGGTGTAGTCTTCGCTGAAATCGACGGCGGTGGTCATGTCCATGACCTGGCGCACGGTGGCGTTGCCGAACCCGCTGGCCGCGAGTTCGGGCACATAGGTGCTGACGGGTGTGGCGGGGTCGAGTTTGCCTTCGTCGATCAGCGTTGCCGCCAGTGTGCCGACGAAGCTTTTGGTCACTGAGAATGCGATATGCCGGGTTTCGGGATTGGTGACGCCGTACCAGCGTTCGTAGATCACCGTGCCGTTGTGGACGACCATCGCGCCGTCGGCATATGTGGCCAGCAGGCCTTGCTCGGCTGTCATGGGCGTTTCGCTGTTTAGCGGGGTGAACGTCAGTTGGCCCAGGTTGTCATCGATCGCGCGGGGTAATGCCGGTGCGTTACCTCCGCCGACGCGGGCGGTTGGCATCAGGTCGCGGTAATGCGAAAAGGCCCAGCGTGTTTTGGGGAAGCGCCAATGGTCGGTGTCGCGCCACAGCACCTGTTTTTCGGGCGGTGGTGGGAAGCCTTGCATCCATCCCATTGTGACTGGGTCGCTGGCCACGGCGTCGGGTGTGGTTTCGGTCATAGTGGTGCTCCCATGAATTCCAAATCACGACGATCGTGGCTTGAATGGCGCTCGCCTTCAAGGGCTTCGCAATCAGGGCCTCGAGATTCTCGCGGCGTTTTCCGCAAAGCGCCTCGTCATGCCGGGCTTGATCTCGTACGCGCTGACATAAGACTATCGTCGCCCCGGACTTGATCCCGGGTCCCGCTGTTTTTCACTGTCCGACGGCGGCATTCAGGGCACGCACGCAAAGAAAAGCGGGATCCCGGATCAAGTCCGGGATGACGAGATTAGGCTAAGTTGGCGCGTATCGGTCAAGCCAGGGATGACGAGATTAGGCTATGTTAGCGCGTTTGGGGTCAAGCCCGGGATGACGAGGGTGTTGGGGGTGTGGTCATTACGACAGGCGGTCGCGGAAATCCTCGTAGCTGAAGCTGCGGACGCGTTCGAGCGCGTCGGTTTCGCTGTCCCATAGCCAGATCGACGGCAGCGGGACGCCGTTGAACGTGGTGGTTTTTACCATCGAGTAATGCGCCTGATCGAGGAACGCGAACCGCGCGCCTGCTTCGCACGGCACTGGCAGGCGGTAATCGCCGATCACGTCGCCGGCCAGGCACGATGGACCGCCCAGACGCACTGCATCATCGGCCGCATCGTCGCCGCGTTCGCCGAGCATTGCGGGGCGATAGGGCGCTTCGATCACATCGGGCATGTGGCATGTCGCCGAAATGTCGGTGATCGCCAGTGGCATGCCGTTGTGATGCGTGTCGAGCACGGTGCCGACGAGGATCCCCGCGTCGAGCGCAACGGCCTCGCCGGGCTCCATGTAGATTTCGCAGCCGGTTTCGGCTTTGACCGACTTCAGGAATTCGACGAGATCATCGCGTTGGTAATCGGCGCGTGTCACATGGTGACCACCGCCGAAATTCAGCCACGACAGGTTTTGGAAATACGGCTGCAGATGCGGTTTGATCGCCGCCCAGGTTTCGCTCAGCGGGGCAAAATCCTGTTCGCACAGCGTGTGGAAATGCACGCCATTTACCCCTTCGAGATGCTCGGGACGCAACTGATCGATCGGGAAGCCCAGGCGCGAATGCGGCGCGCAGGGGTCATAGCGCGGCACTTCGCCGGTCGCGTGCAACGGGTTGATCCGCAGGCCGATGTCGAACGTGTCACCACCTGCGCGGGCAGTAGCCAGGACATCGGCGAACCGCGCGATCTGGCCCGGCGAATTGAAAATGATGTGCTCCGACACGCGGCAGATTTCGGGCAAGTCCGCCGCTTTGTACGCCGCGCAATAGGTCGCGATTTCGCCCGGGTAATGTTCGTCGGCGAGTTTTGCTTCCCACAGTCCCGACGTGCAGACGCCATCCAGATGACGCGAAATCAGCGGCGCCACGCGCCACATGCTGAACGCCTTCAGCGCGGCGAGCAGCTTGATCCCGCTGCGATCGCGGATATCGGCGAGCACGCCCAGATTGCGTCGCAACGCCGCCGCGTCGACGACGAACGCCGGGCTGTCGACCCGCGACAGATCGAAATGGGCGAATGCGCCCGGATCGCCAGCCCGCGTTTCCATCAGACCGTAAGCGGCCCGTCGAGTTCCTTGACCTGCCACGGCAGGCCATGGTCGTTCAGCATCGCCATGAATGGATCGGGATCCATCTGTTCGATGTTGAACACCCCTGCCCCGCTCCACACGCCCTGCACCAGCAGCGCGGCGCCGATCATTGCGGGCACGCCGGTGGTATAGCTGACCGCCTGGTTACCGGTTTCGGCATAGGCGTCTTCGTGGTCGCAGATGTTGTAGATATAAAACGTTTTTTCGGCGCCATCCTTGGTACCGGTGGCGATGTCACCGATATTGGTCTTGCCCTTGGTCGTCGGCCCCAGCGAGGCTGGCTCTGGCAGGACGGCTTTCAGGAATTGCAGCGGGATGATTTCCCTGCCCTCGTACATGACCGGGTCGATCCGCGTCATGCCGACATTCTGGAGCACGGTCAGATGCGTGATGTATGCGTCGCCAAACGTCATCCAGAACCGCGCGCGCTCCATCTCGGGGATGAATTTCGCCAGGCTTTCCAGCTCTTCGTGGTACATCATGTACATGTTCTTGGGGCCGACCGCTTCGAAGTCGAAGCTCTGCTTCGTGCTCAGCGGCGGGGTTTCGATCCAGTCGCCATTTTCCCAGTGGCGCGCGGGTGCGGTCACTTCGCGGATATTGATTTCCGGGTTGAAATTGGTCGCAAACGCCTGGCCATGGTCGCCGCCGTTGCAATCGAGGATGTCGAGCGTGCGGATCGTATCGAGCTTGTGCTTCTTCAGCCACATCGCGAAGACGCTGGTCACGCCGGGGTCGAAGCCCGAGCCGAGCAACGCGGTCAGGCCGGCTGCGCGGAAGCGTTCCTGGTAATCCCATTGCCACTGGTATTCGAACTTGGCCTGGTCGCGCGGTTCGTAATTGGCGGTATCCATGTAATTGACGCCGGCGGCCAGGCACGCGTCCATGATCGCCAGGTCCTGATACGGCAGCGCCAGGTTGACCACGAGCACCGGCCTGACCTCGTGCAGCAGCGCGGTCGTCGCCGCGACATCGTCGGCGTCGATCTGGTACGTCGCGATATCGATGCCCGTGCGCATCAGCACCGAGGCGGCGATCGCGTCGCATTTCGACTTGGTCCGGCTCGCCAGCGCGATCTCGCCGAAAATGCCGGGATTGAAGGCCATCTTGTGGACGGCGACCGAACCGACGCCGCCGGCGCCGATAACAAGAACTTTGGCCATGGGGATTCTCCCGAAAATCACGATTGGGGGTTGTGCGGATGGGTGCACGACAGGCAATGGAGCGGGCGTTTAGGATATCATGATGACAAACCCAAGTCCCCATTCCGATTCTCGTAAACCGACGCGTGATGGCGTGGTGCGTGCCGCGGCCAAAATCGCCGAGCTATTGCCGCCGACGCCGCTTTTACCGCTGGTTTTGCCCAACGGGGCGACGGTGTGGTGCAAGGCGGAAAGCCTGCAGCCGGTGGGTGCGTTCAAGATCAGGGGCGCGTGGCACCGGCTGAGCGACCTGAGTGCCGAGGACCGCGCGCGCGGGGTGGTTGCGGTGTCGAGCGGCAACCATGCGCAGGGTGTTGCATGGGCGGCGCGCAGGCTGGGGATTGCGGCGACGATCGTGATGCCGGCCGATGCGCCCTCCGTGAAGCTGGATGCTACGCGTGAGATGGGCGCCGAGATTGTGTTGTATGATCGGCGTAAAGAGTCGCGCGATGCGATTGCGGCCGATCTGATTGCCAAGTCGGGCGCGATTCTTGTTCATGCGTTTGGCGATGCGTGGGTGATCGAGGGCCAGGGGAGCGCGGGCATCGAGCTGGCCGAGCAGATGGTGGCGCGTGCCGGTGGGGCGCCGACACGGATTGTGTGTCCTTGTGGTGGTGGTGGTCTGGCGTCTGGATTGGCGTTGGCGTGCGCGGATTCGCAGGTGGTGCTGGTTGAGCCTGAGCATTGGGATGATGTGAACCGCAGTCTGGCTTTGGGCGAGATCGTTGGTGTGGCGCCTGACGCGCCGGGGACTGCTTGTGATGCATTGCAGACGATGGTGACGTATCCGATCAACTTTGCGGTGCTGCAGGAGTGCAACGTTATGGGCGTTACCGTTACGGAGGCGGAGATCCGTGCGGCGCAGCGTTTGGCTTTTTCTGCGCTGCATCTGGTGATTGAGCCCGGTGGGGCGGTGGCGCTGGCTGCGGTGATGGCTGGTAAAGTGCCGAGTGATGGGCGGACTGCGGTTATTCTGTCGGGCGGGAATGTTGATGCGCATGCGTTTGCGGCGGTTCTGGCTTGAGAGCTGGTGCAATAGGGCGCTTTTTCCCTACCCCTCCCTAACTCCTATCCCACGCCCGCTCATGCTGAGCTTGTCGAAGCACGCGCGCCAACGCTGGCCCAACGCATTAGTCGGTCACCCAGAATGACCGTAGCGCGCGTGCTTCGACAGGCTCAGCATGAGCGGGCCTTGGGGAATATTGGGGGATATTGGGGGATATTGGCGCGAGTTAGCGCCCGCTCGCTCCCGCCCCTGCCACAAATCCGTAATACGACAGTCGTAATACGCTCATAACTTGTAGTCATATGGGTATTACGAATGGTCATGAACCTCGCGCAGACCGCAAACGACAAACCATCGGCCGCCAAAGTCCCCAACGCCGTCGTGCGCAAAGGCGCGGGCGTTGCGGGCAAGATGCTCGACCACGCGTTTGCATTTGCGTTTCGCGGGCTGGTCTATGCGCAGATCTGGGAAGACCCGGACGTCGATATGGAGGCGCTGGCGATCAAGCCCGACAGCCGCATGGTCGCGATCGCCAGTGGCGGGTGCAATGTCCTGTCTTACCTTGTCGCCGATCCGGCCGCGATCGTCGCGGTCGATCTGAACACTGCGCATGTCGCGCTGGGCAAGCTGAAGCTCGCATCGGCGAAACACCTTCCCGATTATGCGCATTTCCGCCGGTTTTTCGCGGAGGCTGATCGGCCTTCGAACCTCGCCGCCTATCATGCTTATGTCGTGCCCTTTCTCGATGACACCACGCGGCGGTATTGGGAGGGGCGCGATCTGACGTTGCGGCGCCGGATCGGTGGGTTTCGCAATGGGATTTATAAGCGCGGACTGCTTGGCGGGTTTATCGGCATGGCGCATTTGCTGGCGCGGCTGTATCGCATTGATCTGTCGGAAATCCTGTCGGCGCCGACCCGCGCGGCGCAGCGTGACGTGTTCGAGGCGCAATTGGCGCCTGTGTTCGACAAGAAATTCGTGCGCTGGTTGACCAAACAGCCCGCTGCGTTGTTTGGCCTTGGCATTCCGCCCGCGCAATTCGATGCGCTCGCGGGTAATGAGCCGATGGCGCAAGTTTTGCGGCGGCGGCTGGAAAAGCTGGCCTGCGATTTCGCGATTGAGGACAACTACTTCGCGTGGCAGGCGTTTTCGCGCGGGTATGGCCGGTCTGCCGATGCACCGTTGCCACCGTATCTGCAAAAGGCGAACTGGGAAGCGGTCCGCGCGCGTGTTGGCCGGGTCGATGTGCGCCATGCCAACCTGACCGAATATCTGGCGAGCCAGCCCGATGCCTCGCTCGATCGCTATGTCCTGCTCGATGCGCAGGATTGGATGAGCGATGCGCAATTGAACGATCTGTGGCGCGAGATCACGCGCACTGCGAAGCCCGATGCGCGCGTGCTGTTTCGCACCGCTGCCGAGCCCAGCCTTTTGCCGGGCCGCGTCGATGACGCTGTCCTGTCGCGCTGGACGTATCATGACGAGGCGTCCGCCGATTACACTCGGCGCGACCGGTCATCGATTTATGGCGGTGTGCATCTGTATACGTTGCAATCGGCATGAGCAGCCATGGCGCGCTGATGGACCAGGTCTATCGGCGTCAGAAACATGTCTATGACCTGACGCGCAAATACTACCTGTTCGGGCGGGACAGGCTGATTGCCGACTTGCGCGCGCGGCCGGGCGCCAGTGTGCTTGAGCTGGGCTGTGGCACGGGGCGTAATCTGGCGCAGATCGGCAAGGCCTATCCCGATGTGCTATTGTTCGGGCTCGATATTTCGCGCGAAATGCTGGACTTGGCCGGAACCAAACTGGGCCCGCGCGCGACACTCGCTGCCGGTGATGCCACGTCGTTTGATCCGGCGGCGCTGTTCGCGATCGGCGGGTTCGATCACATCGTGCTGTCTTATGCGCTGTCGATGATTCCCGACTGGCAGCGCACAATGGAGCACGCGGCGGCGCAGCTAGCTTCCGGCGGGCGGCTGCATATCGTCGACTTTGGCGACCTGGATGGGTTGCCGCGCGTGCTGGCCGATGGCTTGCGCGCGTGGTTGCGGGTGTTCCATGTTACGCCGCGACGCACGATGGCTGATTTTGCCGCGCGCCTTGCCGCGACCGATGGGCTAAGCTGCACCGTGGCCTATGGCCCGGCGCGCTATTACCAGACGGTCACGCTGACCCGCGCCTGACGAGCGTCAGGAGGGATCGCGCACGAAATAGCTCGCCAGTTCGACATGGGTTGACCAGCGGAACTGGCCCACGGCGCGCAATTCGGCCAGGCGATAGCCGCCTGCGATCAGGTGCGCCGCATCGCGGGCCCAGCTTGCCGGGTTGCAACTGATATAGACCACGCGCGCCACTTTCGACGCGGCGAGCTGTTCGGTCTGTTCGCGCGCGCCGGCGCGTGGCGGATCGAGCAAGACCGCGGCAAACCGGTCGAGTTCTTCCACGCGCAGCGGATTGCGGAACAGGTCGCGGTGGAGCGAATGGACCGGCATGCCGCGCATCCGCGCAGCCGACTGGCCCGCCAGATGCAGGTCACGCGCGCCTTCGACCGCCAGGACTTTCGCGCCCGTCGCGGCAAAGGCAAAGGCGAATGTGCCCAGTCCGGAGAACAGGTCGGCGACGGTCTTTGCGCCCTTCAGCCATTCGCGCGCGAAACCGGTCAGCACAGCCTCGCCGTCGGCGGTCGCCTGCAGGAAGGCGCCCGGCGGTACGCTGACCGGGGTGCCGTGGAAGGTGATCGTGACCGGCTCCGGTTCCCAGATCGTTTCGGGCCCCAGGCCATTGTCGAGCGTCAGCCGGGCCAGCGTATTGACGCGCGCGAACTCGAGCATGGCCTCGATCGCGGCGAGACCCTTGGCTTCGTACCCGGTCAGTGACAGCGACACGCCCTGGTCGACCAGCGTCAATTCGACATCGACCGACAATTTGCGATCCGCGCGCGTGCCGAACAGTTCGCGCAGGGGCGCCACCAGCGCGAACAGTGCGGGCGCCATGACCTCGCACTGGCGCAGATCGATGACTTTGTGTGAGCCCTGTTCGCGAAACCCGATGACGACGCGCATGCCGATCGCCTGCGCATGCAGCGACACCCGCCGCCGCGTGCGGGGCGGCGAGATATGCGCCGGCGGAACATGGCCGGGATCGAACCCCTGCCCCAGCGCGCCGCCCGCCACGCGATCGGTGACGTAAGCGGCGAGCGCGCGTTCCGAAAGGTGTTGCAACTGGCACGACCCGCATACCGGGAAATGCCGGCACACCGGCTCGGCATGATCGGGCCCCCAGGTTAGCGTGCCATCCGCTTCGATGGTATCGCCCGGCGCGGCCAGGGCCATATAACGCCCATCGGCAGTGGCGCCGTCGCCTTTGGCGGCGACGCGCACGATCAATCCTGAATCTGTCATAAGGCGCGCCCTACGGCCAAACGTACCGCGTCGGCAAGGTCGCTCGCGGCAAAGGCGGGTCCGGCGATCTCGGCCGCCTTGCCGTGGAGCCACACGCCTTCGCCCGCAGCGCGCCATGGATCGCGCGAAACCGCCAAGCGACTGGCGATAATTCCGGCGAGGACATCGCCCGTTCCCGCCACCGACAACCAGGTCGAAGCACGCGGTACGATGACCAATCGGCCATCGGGCGCGGCGATTACCGTGTCAGGACCTTTTGCCACCACGATAGCGTGGCTTTCGGCAGCCAGCCGCAGAGCGCGGTCCCGTTTCAGGCCGTCCCCGCGCAAACCGAATGCATGTTCGAGCGTCGCCAGCTCGCCCTCATGCGGGGTCAGGACTGTGGTCTCGGGTTTGCGCGCGTGCAGCGCTTCGGGTTTCACCAGCATCAGCGCATCGGCATCGACGACCGTGGGAAATTCCGCGGCAAGTGCTGCGTCCAACCGCTCGCGCGAGGTATCATCGCGGCCCAGTCCGGGCCCGACCAGGACCGCGGCGATGCGTTTATCGCCCAGCACCTGATCCACGGCCTGATGCACGACCACCAGGTCATGCCATACCGGCCCGGGATCGGCGCCCGCGATCAGGCGAAGATATCCCGCGCCGGCATGCCGCGCCGCACTCGCCGACAGCAGCGTGGCGCCCGGCATCGCGCCGCCAACGATCGTCAGCAAGCCGCGCTTGTATTTGTGCGAATCGGCGAGCGGCGTCCCCAGATGCGGGCGTTGCAGAACCTCGGCGGCATCGGGTGTCGCCCGGCAGCCGATATCTATCAGCCGCAATTGCCCCATCAGCGCCGCTGCCGGCATGGCAAAATGGGCGTGTTTCCACGCGCCGAGCGCAATGGTCAGATCGAAAGCCGGCAGATCGGCATTCAGCACGGCACCGCTGTCGCTGTCGATGCCGCTGGGCACGTCGATCGCGATGCAATGCCGGTGGCGATCGCAGAGCCTGGTCAGCAGGCTGAACAGTTCGTCGTCCACCGCGCGCGTTAGCCCGCTGCCGAACAGGCAATCAACGAACACATCGCCGCACGGCAATTGCGCGGGCACGCCATCGATGATTTCGCCGCCATAAGCCGCGCGTGCGGCAGTGGCTGCGGGGCTTTTGGGCGACAGCGGCGCAATCACCCGGACCGGCACACCAAGCGCAAACAGATATTGCGCAATGACATAGCCATCGCCGCCATTGTTGCCGGGCCCACACAGCACCGTTGCCTGGCGCGTCGCCGCGATCCGATCGATATAAGCGCCCGCGCCCTGCCCGGCCACGCGCATCAGGCTGTCGACGGTCGCACCATCTGCAATCAACGCCGCCTCTGCCGCGCGCATTTGCGCGACGGTCAGGACTTGCGCAAAGGCACGGTCAGGTGCCTGGGGCATCCGGTTTCACTTTGGCGGGAAACCGGTAGCGATCGTTGCCCACGACGACTTCGAGCACGCCATCGGCGATCCACGCGACATGCGCGTCTTCCATGCCGTCGGCGACGACCACGCCGCGGCCGTCATCGACTTTGCGAAAGCGCCGGAATGCGCCGCCCGGTTCGTGGACGATCAGCATCGCGCCGCTTTGTTCGACCTGGCACTGCGGCGCAAACGCGGTTGCCCCGCCCAACGCGCAGTCGATCTTGCGCGTGTCCGGCTCGGGATCACCCTTCGGCCGCCCGCATCCGGCGAGCAGCAGGAGAGCAATCAGAACCGGAGCAGTGCGCATCGATCAGCGATATTTCTTCAATTGCGCCAGATCGCGCACGGCCCCGCGCGCGGCGCTGGTCGCGAGCGCGGCATAGGCCTGCAACGCGACCGAAACCTTGCGCGGGCGCGGCTTGGCCGGCATCCACGCGGCATCGCCCTTGTCGTCCATCGCGGCGCGGCGCGTGGCCAGCACGTCATCGCTGACGTTGAGCTGGATCGTGCGGTTGGGGATGTCGATATGGATCACATCGCCGTTTTCGACGAGGCCGATCGTACCGCCCTCGGCCGCTTCGGGCGAGGCATGCCCGATCGACAGACCCGACGTACCGCCCGAAAAGCGACCATCGGTGATCAGGGCGCAGGATTTGCCCAGCCCCTTCGATTTCAGATAGCTGGTCGGATACAGCATTTCCTGCATCCCGGGTCCGCCGCGTGGCCCTTCATAGCGGATCACGACGACGTCGCCTGCGACGACCTGCCCAGTCAGAATGCCGGTGACCGCCGCGTCCTGGCTTTCGAACACGACCGCCGGGCCGGTGAAGACCAGGCTGCCTTCATCGACGCCCGCGGTTTTCACGATGCAGCCATCGCGCGCGATATTGCCGAACAACACGGCCAGGCCGCCATCCTTGGAAAACGCGTGTTCGACATCGCGGATCACGCCGTCGGTCCGGTCGAGGTCGAGCTCTTTCCAGCGGCGGTTCTGGCTGAACGCGACTTGCGTCGGCACGCCGCCCGGCGCTGCGCGGTAGAATTCCTCGGCCGATGCCGATTTCGTGCGCCCGATGTCCCAATGCGCCAGCGCATCGCCCATCGTGCGGCTGTGGACCGTGGGCAGGTCGGCATTGATCAGCCCGCCGCGTTCCAGTTCGCCGACGATCGCCATGATTCCGCCGGCGCGGTGGACGTCTTCCATATGCACGTCGGATTTGGCCGGTGCGACTTTCGACAGGCACGGCACGCCGCGCGACAGGCGGTCGATATCTGCCATCGTGAAATCGATTTCGCCTTCGTGCGCGGCGGCGAGCAGATGGAGCACGGTGTTGGTCGAGCCGCCCATCGCGATATCGACGCTCATCGCGTTTTCAAACGCGGCAAAGCTGGCGATCGTGCGCGGCAGCGCGGTGTCGTCGTCCTGTTCGTACCAGCGGCGCGCCAGGTCGACGATCGTGCGGCCGGCCTCGCGAAACAGGCGTTCGCGGTCGGCGTGCGTCGCCAGCACCGAACCGTTGCCCGGCAGGCTGAGGCCCAGCGCTTCGGTCAAGCAGTTCATCGAATTGGCGGTGAACATGCCGCTGCACGATCCGCATGTCGGGCAAGCCGAGCGTTCGATCGTCGCGACTTCCTCGTCGGTATAGCTCTCATCGGCGGCGGCGACCATCGCATCGACCAGGTCGAGCGCGGTTTCCTTGCCGCGCAACATGACTTTGCCGGCCTCCATCGGGCCACCCGACACGAACACCACGGGGATATTGATGCGCAAGGCTGCCATCAACATGCCGGGCGTGATCTTGTCGCAGTTGGAAATGCACACCATCGCGTCGGCGCAATGCGCGTTGACCATGTATTCGACGCTGTCCGCGATCAGGTCGCGGCTAGGCAGCGAATACAACATGCCGTCATGGCCCATCGCGATGCCGTCATCGACCGCGATCGTGTTGAATTCCTTGGCTACGCCGCCCGCATCGGCGATTTCGCCCGCGACCAGTTGGCCCAGGTCCTTCAGGTGGACATGCCCCGGCACGAACTGCGTAAACGAGTTGACCACCGCGATGATCGGCTTGCCGAAATCGCCATCCTTCATCCCCGTCGCGCGCCACAGGCCGCGTGCGCCGGCCATATTGCGGCCGTGGGTGGTGGTGCGCGAACGATAGGGGGGCATTGGATACGACTCCGGGGTATCGGCAGGTAAGACCGCGCGCCCTAGCCGAGCGTACCCGTTAAGGAAAGCACCGAGCGGCAAAGCTGTTCCATGCGGTCTGCCCATTGTGCCTGGCCCGGCGCGTCGCCGATCAGGTCCTGGCGGATTTCGACCCCGATATACAGGATGCCGTTGGCTTCGGCATGGCGGTCCATCGTCTCGTTTAGTTCAGTGCCCGTATAGGGTTGCTGATCGCCGACGACGAGGTCGGATTCGCGCCGCAGGACATCGAGCGCGAGGTCTGCGCCGCGGCGGTCCTGATTGTACAGGATGCCGATGTGCCAGGGGCGTTGTTCGTCGGGGCGGCTGGCGAGCTTTGGGGTGAAGCTGTGGAGTGACAGGATCAGCGACGGTTTCATGCGCACGATCAGGTCGGCGAGCGCGGTGTGATAGGGGCGGTAGAACCGGTCGAGACGTGCGTCGTATCCGGCGCGATCGAGTGCGTTGCCCGGTATGACGTGGCCATCGCTGGTCGCTGGGGCAAAGCCGGAGCCGTTTTCCGGGCGGTTGTAATCGCACACGAGGCGGCTGACATTGCCCATGAATGCGGCAAAGCCGGGACGCTGGACCAGCAGTTCGGCTATGGCGCCGACGCCGATGTCGATTGCGATGTGTTCGTTCAGCAGCGCGGGATCGATGCCGAGGTCAATGCCGTCCGGCACGCGTGCCGAGGCGTGATCGGCCTCGATCAGGATGCCGCCGGGGGTGGTATCGCCGATCAGTCGCCAGGCTTCACTCATCGCAGGGCTCCACTCAATGTCCACCGGTCGGGGTGTTGGTCCGCGATTTTCTGCGCGGCGCGGTCGCGGTCGGCGATGTTGTCGTATAGCGCATAGCAGGTTGCGCCTGAACCTGACATTCGCGTGAGTGACGCGTTGGTCTGGCTTAGCGCGTCAAGGACCGCGCCGATTTCGGGTACAAGCGCGATGGCAGGCGCTTCGAGATCGTTGCGTGCGGTGCGCCAACTTGCCGGGTCGAGCGGACCGCGATCGATGCCGTCCCATTGGCGGAAAACCGGGCCGGTTGGGCATGGCAGGCGGGGGTTGACCAGCAGGATCGGAGTTCCGGCGAGGCCGGGCAGGTCGATGTTTGCGAGTTGGTCGCCGACGCCGGTGCCGAAACAGGTGCGTGAGGCTACGCAGGCCGGGACGTCTGCGCCCAAGTGTGCGATTTGAGTTGGGTCGATGGCGGTGCCCCATAACTGTTGGGCGAGGCGTATGGCTGCGCCGGCATCTGCTGAACCGCCGCCGATGCCGGATGCTACGGGTAGCCGTTTGTCGAGGGTGAATGCCAGTGCGTTGCTTTCGCGTGCAAGGGCCTTTGCGGCGCGCAGCACCAGATTGTCGGTTTCGCCGGCCAGATCGTCCGCGAAAGGGCCGGTAACGGTTAGCGCAAATTCGTCAGCCGGTTGCGCGGTCAGCACATCGCCCGCGTCGACGAAGGCGAACAGCGTTTCGAGTTCGTGATAGCCATCGGGCCGGCGGCTGCGCACGTGCAGCGCCAGGTTGATTTTGGCGTAGGCGGTTTCGCTGGTCAAAGTCGGGGTCAACGCGTTCGTTTCAGTTCAACTGAGGTTATTAACTTGCTTGCCCCAACTCGCCACCCGCATTCTTCAACTCCCACCACCTGTTCCACAACTCCCCACACCCGTTCCACAAACCCCCACCCCCTGTTCCAAAACTCCCCACACCCGCTCATCCTGAGCCTGTCGAAGGACGCGCGCGACCGTTGAGCTTGGTCCTGCAGGTAGCCGGGGCAACCAAAGCGCGCGTCCTTCGACAGGCTCAGGATGAGCGGGGATGGGTGATTGGGGTCAGGATGAAAAGGAGTGGGGCAGTTGGCTGAAAATAAGCGGTGTTGAGCGGGTGTTGAGCACCCGATCACATATTCGGATAATTCGGCCCACCGCCACCTTCCGGCGTGACCCACGTGATATTCTGCGTCTTGTCCTTGATGTCGCACGTCTTGCAATGCACGCAATTCTGCGCGTTGATCTGCAACCGCGGCTCACCCTCTTCGACCCCGACGAACTCATACACCCCGGCCGGGCAATAGCGCGCCTCAGGCCCGGCATAGAGCCGCAAGTTGATCTTCACCGGCACTTCGGGATCGGCGAGCACCAGGTGGCACGGCTGGTCTTCTGCGTGGTTGGTGTAGGAATAGGCGACGTTGGTCAGGCGGTCGAAGGTGAGCACGCCGTCGGCCTTGGGATAGGCGATTGGCTTGTACAGGTCGGCGCGCTGCGTGGCTTCGGCGTCGGTGTGGTGGCGCATGCCCTTGAACGGATTGACCTTCAACACGCGCGCCCACATGTCGGTGCCGGCCAGCACGGTGCCCAGAGAACCGCCGAATTTGGCGATCAGCGGCTGTGCATTCTGGACCAGTTTCAATTCCTTGGCGATCCAGCTTTCGCGCACGGCGGTGTCGTATTCGGTCAGCGCATCATGTTCGCGCCCGCCGGCAATCGCGGCACTGATCGCTTCGGCGGCGAGCATCCCCGACTTCATCGCAGTGTGGCTGCCCTTGATCCGCGGCACATTGACGAAGCCGGCACTGCACCCGATCAGCGCGCCGCCCGGGAACGCCAGTTGCGGGACCGACTGCCAACCGCCTTCGTTGATCGCACGCGCGCCATACGACACGCGGCGGCCGCCTTTGAGGATCGCGGCGATTTCCGGATGCAGTTTCCAGCGCTGGAACTCTTCATATGGATAGACATACGGATTGGCGTAATCGAGCGCGGTCACAAACCCCAGCGCGACCTGGTGGTTCGCCTGGTGATACAGGAACCCGCCGCCCCACGAATTGGTTTCCGACAGCGGCCAGCCCTGCGTGTGGATGACGCGGCCGGGCACGTGAAGTTCGGGATCGATGTCCCACAATTCCTTGATGCCGATGCCATAGACTTGTGGCTGGCAATCGCGCTCCAGGTCGAAATGCGCTTTCAAACGCTTGGTCAGCGACCCGCGCGCGCCTTCGGCAAACAGCGTGTATTTGGCATGCAATTCCATGCCCGGCTGATAATCGCCCTTTTTCTCGCCGTCCTTGCCGACGCCCATGTCGCCGGTGGCGACGCCCATCACGGCGCCTGCGTCATCGAACAGCACTTCGGCCGCGGCAAATCCGGGGAAAATTTCGACGCCCAGTTCGCTCGCCTGCTCGGCCAGCCAGCGGCACAGGCTGCCCAGGCTGCCGGTGTAATTGCCATGGTTCGACATGAACGGAGGCATCGGCCAATGCGGCAGCGCGGTTTTGCCGCCGCGCGACATTACCCAGTGCCAGTTGTCCGTGACCGGAACTTCGGCGAGCGAACAGCCCTGGTCGCGCCATTCGGGCAGCAATTCATCGAGCGCGCGCGGATCGACCACCGCGCCTGACAGGATATGCGCGCCGATCTCGGAGCCTTTTTCAAGAATGCAGACCGACAGGTCGGCATTGACCTGTTTCAGCCGGATTGCCGCGCCCAGCCCTGCGGGGCCACCGCCAACGATGACCACGTCATAGGCCATCGATTCCCGTTCGCTCATTGCCGCTCCGTCCCCGCCGTAAAAATGTCGCGCCGTAATTGTTGAGATTGCCTTGTAAGCTGTCCCGGTCAACGTCAATACCGCTTACATGGTTCCAGTGATTTCGCAATTATCCCAAAAAGCAGGCCTGCCGACTGCACTGACCGGGCCGGCGATTGCCGAGGCGGTCGATGCTGCGCTCGCCTGGTGGCGCGATGCCGGGGTCGATGGCGATTTTGCCGACGAAGCGCAGGACTGGCTGGCGGCGACCAAACCCGCAGCGCACGTCAAAGCCGCCGCGCCGGTGGCGAAACCGGAGCCGGAGCGCGTCGCGATTGCCGGTGGGCCCGACGTCTGGCCCAGGGATTTGGCCGAATTTTCAACATGGTGGATGGCAGAGCCGGCGCTCGGTGTCTTCGGCCCGGCGCGAATTGCGCCCGTCGGCCCGGCCGCACCCGCACTGATGATCGTGGTGCCGATGCCCGAGGCGCAGGATGGCGAAACGCTGCTGTCGGGACCTGCCGGTCGCCTGCTGAATGCGCTCCTGGCCGCTGCCGGATTGAGCCGCGACGCCATCTATTGCGCCGCAGCATGTCCGGCGCGAATCGCTGCGCCGGACTGGGCGGCGCTGGCGGAACAGGGCCTGGGGCAGTTGCTGGCGCACCATATCGCGCTCGTTCAGCCGCAAAGGGTCGTGATATTTGGCCAGAACGGTATTTCAACGCTCTTGGGCAACGGCTCACCGAATAACGCGGGGCATTTACCATTCGTCAACCATAGTGGCGCCACTGTTCCGACGTTGACCATGTATGACCTGGAAGCGATCGTGGCGCGTCCGGCCTTGAAAGCCGCATTGTGGACACGCTGGCTAGAGTGGATGCCAGCCTGAAACGAATGTGCAAATGCGAAATGGAATGACTGGTGGGGGCGCAAGTTCTTGACAAAAATGCGAGACATTCGCGCGTGACGGCTGCTTGTCGTGTCGCCGCGCTGGCCTGCGTGCTGAGTGTCGGCCTGGGCGCGGCCCTGCCCGCGCATGCCAGTTCCGCCGCTGCCGAATATTTCCGCAACCGTGCCGACCGCACCGCCGTGCCGACCTTGCTGACGCAGGACGAGCGCGACTATTACCGCCAGGTGTTTGCCGCGCTCGCCAAGCAGGACTGGACCGGTGCGCATGTCTTGCTCGACCAGCGCACCGATGGCCCGCTGCATTCGGTTGCCCGGGCGCAGATGTTCCTCGCCGCCGGTTCGCCGCGCGTCGAATTGCAGTCGCTGACCGACCTGATCACTGCGGCGCCCGACCTGCCCTGGTCCGACGCTCTGGCGCGGCTGGCGATCAAGCGCGGCGCGACGACTTTGCCCGCTACCCTGCCCGATGCGCAGCAGTTGTTTGCGCAGCCCGCAATGGCGCGCCGCGCCAAGCCGCATCATACCGTCGATGGCACGATGCCCGACAGCGTTTCGAGCGCGATCGAGGCGCGGATCAAGGACAATGACCCGACCGGCGCGCGCGTGCTGCTCGATGGCATCGATGCGACCCTGTCGAGCGATGCCAAGGCCGAATGGCGCCAGAAAATCGGCTGGGCGTTCTATATCAACAACGATGACGTCTCGGCGCGCATGGTCGCGCTGACCGCGATGGACGGTGGCAGCGGGCCCTGGGTCGCAGAGGCGATGTGGACCGCGGGCCTCGCATCGTGGCGCCTGGCCAATTATCCCGAAGCGGCGGCGTGTTTTGCGCGCGCCGCGGGGATGAGCCAGAATGCCGAGCTCTCGTCGGCAGGCAATTTCTGGACTGCGCGTGCCTGGTTGCGGGCGCGCGAACCGCAGAAAGTCGTTCCTGCACTGCGCGCTGCCGCTGCCACGCACGATACATTGTATGGCATGCTCGCCGCCGAAGCTTTGGGCCTGCGCGAAGCCGTCGCCGCAGCGGCTCCCGATTTCAGCGCCGAAGACTGGCAGAAACTGCGCACCGTCGGCAATGTCCGGATCGTGGTGCAACTGGCCGAAGTCGGCGCCGATGGCCTGGCCGATCAGGTCCTGCGCTATCAGGCGCGCAATGGCGATCCGACGCTTTACGCTCCGTTGTCGCGCCTGGCGCGCGATCTCGGGCTGCCGGCCGCGCAATTGTGGATGGCCAGCAATGCGCCCGCCGGCGCGCATGCCGACGAAGCCGCGCGTTATCCTGCGCCGAAATGGGTCCCGGCCAATGGCTGGAAAGTCGATCCCGCGCTGTTGTTTGCGCACACTTTGCAGGAATCCAATTTCCGCACCGAAATCACCAGCCCGGCGGGCGCCCGTGGCCTGATGCAGGTCCTGCCCGGCACCGCGCGTCTGCTGGTGCGGTATGATCCGGCGATGAGCGGCCGCGATACGCAGCTCGAACTGCCCGACGTCAATCTGGCGTTCGGTCAGGCCTATCTCGCCATTCTGCGCGACAAGCCCGCAACGCAGGGGCTCCTGCCCAAAGTCATCGCCGCCTATAATGCCGGGCCGATGCCGATCGACCGCTGGAATGTGCAGATCCACGATCATGGCGATCCGCTACTGTGGATGGAATCGATCCCCTATTGGGAAACGCGCGGCTATGTGTCGGCGGTGATGCGCAATTACTGGATGTATGAACGCCAGGCGGGCGGCCCGTCGGAAAGCCGGCTTGGGCTCGTCCAGGGCATGTGGCCCAAATTCCCCGGGCTTCGCGGCGCGGAAAACGTGCGACTGGCCTCACGTGGCGATTGATCCAGCGCGCGAATTCAAGCCCATCGCCATTGCCCTGCTGACCGTTTCGGACACGCGCGGCCCCGATGACGACACGTCCGGCGATATCCTGGCGGACCGTATCCGCGCCAAGGGCCATGCCCTGGTCACCCGCGCGATCGAGAAAGACGATGCCCTGCGTATCGCCGCGCGGCTGAACAACTGGATCGACGATCGCGGCATCGATGCGGTGATCATCACCGGCGGCACCGGGCTGACCGGCCGCGATGTTACGCCGGAAGCACTCGACCGGGTCAAGACCCGCGACATCCCCGGTTTTGGCGAACTGTTCCGCTGGATCAGCTATCAGACGATCGGCACATCGACGATCCAGTCGCGCGCCTGCGCGGTGGTTGCGCGCGGGACCTACATCTTTGCCTTGCCCGGATCGAATGGTGCGGTAAAGGACGGGTGGGACCGGATCCTCGACGAACAGCTCGACAGCCGCAACCGGCCCTGCAACTTCGTCGAATTGATGCCGCGTCTTACCGAAACATAACTCTGGCTACGGCGTTGGTTCAGACAGACGCTAAACTGCCAGAATTGCTCGTTACCCTCACGCGCAATTCCCCTTTTTTCCCATATTTTAAGGCATTCCCATGGCTCTGCTCGAAGAAAACACCGCCTATCTGAAGGAATTCGCGTCTGACGGGCTCGACCTGACCGTCGTGCGCGCAGTCGAATTCGCCCACGTATTCCCCAGCGAAGCCGAAGCCGAAGCATTTGCCAAGGAAGCCGCCGGCGATGGCGTCGATGTCGACGTGCTCGAACCCGAAGATGAAGTCGATCCGTGGGAAGTCGCGGTAACGATCGAACTCGTGCCGACCGCGCGCGCGATCACCGACATCGAAACCCGCCTTGAAACGCTGGCCCAGGGCTTCAACGGCGAATCCGATGGCTGGGGCCTCTACGACGACGAAGATTGATGGGATGGTGCCGGCCCCCAAGCGTGCGGGGCCGGCCTTCCTAATAAGCGGCGCATGGAACTTCGCACCCGGCCACGGATTGTTCCCCCTGTAAACCAGGAGGACATTATGGCAGATTTTCGCGACCCGGCCCTGCCGGATGAGCCCAGAACAGTCTATGTCGATCGGCCCGTATACGTCGAACGCAAGCGTCGCGGCGGATCCATTCTCGGCGCGATCATCCTGCTTGCGCTCGTAATCGTCGTCGTGTTGTTCGCGACCGGTTTCTGGACGGCCAACGTTACGCCCGGCTCGCTGCCCAGCGTCTCGGTCAAATCAAAAGAAGTGGTGGTCGGCACCAAGCAACAGACGGTCAACGTGCCGACAGTTGCCGTGCAGGACAAGCCCGCGCAGTAAAGCACCCTTGCGTCTTCGTTCCTGATATGTTCTACTCTGCCGATGACGAAACTCACCGGCAGAGGAGCGACTCTCAACACTGCGAGCACGCGGTTCAACCTGCCCGTGCGCGAAGCCGACGGCGATTGGCTGGATGATCGGGACGTGGTCGACGGCCGCCCGCCGCGGCTGCGTACCATGGTCACCGAATTGGCGGCGAGGACGATCATCAGCCGCAACACATCGCCCGATGTACCGTTCGACCGGTCGATCAACAGCTATAACGGATGCGAACACGGCTGCGTCTATTGCTTCGCGCGCCCGTCGCATGCCTATCATGATCTGTCGCCCGGGATCGATTTCGAGACCCGGCTGTTTGCCAAACCCGATGCCGCGCGGCTGTTGCGGCGTGAACTGGGCGCACGGACATACAAGCCCGCGCCGATCGCGATGGGCACCAACACCGACCCTTATCAGCCGATCGAGCGGCAATACCGCCTGACCCGGCAAATCCTGGAAGTGTGCGCCGAATTGCGCCATCCGGTGACGATCACCACCAAATCGGCGCGTGTGTGCGATGATATCGATTTGTTGTCGGCGATGGCGCGCGACAATCTGATCGCGGTGTCGATCTCGGTCACGTCGCTCGATGCGCGGCTGTCGGCCACGCTCGAACCACGCGCATCGACGCCCGAACGGCGGCTGGCCGCGATCGCGCAACTGGCCGATGCCGGGGTGCATGTCGGGGTCAATGTGTCACCGGTGATCCCGTCGATCACCGATAGCGATCTCGAAACGATCCTGATGCGAGCGGGCGCTGCGGGCGCGCTCTCGGCGAGCTGGATCCTGGTCCGCCTGCCCCACGAAGTCGCGCCGCTGTTCCGTGCGTGGCTGCAGACGCACTTCCCCGATCGCGCTGACAAAGTGATGGCCACGATCCAGTCGATGCGCGGCGGCAAGGACTACGACCCCGCCTTCTTCACGCGCATGAAACCCCAGGGCGTCTGGGCCGACCTGATCCGTACTCGCTTCCGCCTGGCGCGTGAACGCGCGGGTATCCCGCAAAAGCGCGCGGTGCTCGATTGCAGCCAATTCCGCCCGCCCGGGCAGTTGTCGCTCTTCTAAAATTCTCCCCGTGGGGCTAATTCGTTCACGCAACGCGGGTTGGTAAAATGCTGTTATTCAACAAGTTCCGCTCATCCTGAGCTTGTCGAAGGACACGCGCTAACGCTGGCCCAACGCGACAACAACATCACCCGGATCAACCGTCGCGCGCGTCCTTCGACAAGCTCAGGATGAGCGAACATATTGAATTTGAATCGCAAATTTTAGCGGCTCACCTTGTGAATCCACTAGCCCTTGGGGAGGATTTCAGGCGCGCCAGCGGTAGTCGCGGAAGGTGTCGCGCAGGTCTTTCTTGCTGATCTTGCCGGTGCCGGTGTGCGGCAAGGCATCGACGAAGGCGATTTCGTCGGGGATCCACCATTTCGCCACGTGCTTGCCCAGGAACGCACGCAACTCAGGCTCATCGACCGAGACATCCGGCTTGCGCACCACCACCAGCAACGGCCGCTCGTCCCACTTGGCGTGATAAATCCCGATCGCCGCCGCTTCGGCCACCGCGGGATGGCCAACCGCCGCATTCTCCAGATCGACCGAGCTGATCCATTCTCCGCCCGACTTGATCACGTCCTTCGTGCGATCGGTCAATTGCAGGTTGCCATCGGGGTGTATCACCGCGACATCGCCGGTATCGAACCACCCATCGGGCCCGACCGCATCGCGTTCGGCGCGGAAATAGCGCTTGATCACCCAGGGCCCGCGCACTTGCAGCGCGCCCGCAGAAACCCCATCGCGCGGCAGCACCACACCGGGGTCATCGAGCGCAAGACAGCGCAATTCTACGCCATAGGCGGGCCGCCCCTGCAGCGCCGTCAGCGCAACCTGGTCATCGAAGCTCAGGTCATCCCAATTGGCAGTTTCCGCACCGGTCGTGCCAACCGGAGATGTCTCGGTCATGCCCCACAGATGCGCGACGCGGATGCCCTCGCGCATGAACCGTTCGACCATCGATCGCGGCATCGCCGATCCGCCACACACCACCTGGCGCAGGCTGGGCGGGATCGGCCGACCGGTCGCTTCAAGATGTTGCAACATGCCCGCCCACACCGTCGGCACGCCTGCCGCCGCGGTCACCGCTTCGCGATCGAACAGGTCGCACAGCACCGCCGGGTCATTGACCGCCGAATAGACAAATTTCGACCCCGACGCCGCGCCCGCCCACGGTAGGCCCCAGCTTGCGGCATGAAACATCGGCACGATCGGCATCATCACCGTGCGCGTGTCGAGCCCGAACACCGATGTCGTGATGCAGGTCATCGCATGCAGCACGGTCGAGCGGTGTTCGTACAACACGCCTTTGGGATGGCCCGTCGTGCCGCTGGTGTAGCATAGCATGCACGCGTCGCGCTCGTCGCCATCGGCCCAGGTGGCATTGCCGTCGTGCGGCGCGAGCCAGGCTTCGAAATGGACCGCCGGATCGCTGCTGTCGAAACAGATATAGTGCTCGATCGTCGGCCAGCGCGATTTCATCCGCTCGACGATCGGCGCCCATTGCAGGTCGAACAGCAGCACGCGGTCTTCGGCATGGTTGACGATGTAATCGAGCTGATCGTCGAACAGGCGCGGGTTGATCGTGTGCAGAATACCGCCGGCCCCGACCCCGCCGTACCAGCTAACCAGGTGGCGGTGATGGTTCATCGCCAAAGTCGCGACGCGGTCGCCCGGCGCCAGGCCGAGCGCGCGCAAGGCCTGCGTCATGCGTAGGGCGTCATGGCGCACGCCAGCCCAGTTCGTGCGCGTTTCGGTGCCATCGCACCAGCGCGAGACGATTTCGCGCTGCCCATGTTCGCGCGCGGCGTGATCGATCAAGGTGGTGACCCGCAGGCTCCAGTCCTGCATCCCGCCCAGCATTGGCACTCTCCGATTGGTTCTTATTCTACCAGTCGCAAATGCCGGTCGGCCTTTGCGGTCAGCACCACATTGGCAAGCCCTTCGATCGGAATCAATCGCTCAATCATTTCGCTGTCGAGCCGGAAATCCTGGCCCAGCACCGCCCACGGCTCGCGCTTGCCGCCGGTACGCAAGTGCACGCGCACTTCGCCCCGCGCATCGCCGCCGCGTGGCAACAGCATGGCGAGCTCGCCGACCGCCTCGGGCCGCAGGATTTCGCATTGCAGGACCATTTTGGCCGCGCTCGTCACTTGCGCCAGCGGCCGTGCACCGCGGATCGTCACGCGCGGCTGGTCATCGGCATTGGGCCGGTCGATTTCGACATTGACCAGCAGGCACGTGCCCTCGCGCGCCCATTGCACGAACGCATCGACCAGGCTTTCCTCGAAGCACGAGGCCGAAAACAGCCCGCTCGCGTCGGAGAAATCGGCCATGACAAAGTCCTTGCCGCGCTTGGTCTTGCGCTTCTGCACGCCCTCGACCATCGCCGCCATCACCGCCGCGGTGCGCCCGGCCGCAGTGCCGCCCGCCGCCATCAGGCTGGAATAGGTGCGCGCGCCATTGGCCACCGCGATCGCGCGGTATTCGCCGACCGGATGCGCAGCGAAGTAAAATCCGAAATTGTCGCGCTCGGCGGCCATTTGCTCGGCGCGGCTCCACGGCTTGGTCTCGGCCAGGCGCGTCGCCTGCTGCGCATGGTCATCGCCGCCGAACAGACCGCCCTGCCCCGATGTGCGCGACCGCACCGCTTCATCGGCGACCGCCATCAGCAATTCGGCATTGGCGATCAATTGCGCGCGGTTGGTCTCCAGCCCGTCGAGCGCACCGCCCGCGGCCAGCGCTTCCAACTGGCGCCGGTTCATCGCGCCCGCCGGCAATCGCTTGAACAGGTCGTCGATCGATTGGAACGCACCACTGGCCTCGCGCTCGGCGACGATCGCATCCATCGCCTTTTCGCCGACATTGCGCAAACCGGCCAGCGCATAACGCACGGCATACGATTCGTCGGTGCGCTCGACGGTGAATTCCGCCTCCGACCGGTTGATATCGGGCCCGGCCAGCGCGACGCCATTGCGGCGCATATCATCGACATAGACGTTCAGTTTTTCGGACTGATGCATGTCGAAACACATCGAGGCCGCATAAAACTCGTGCGGATAATGCGTCTTCATCCACGCGGTCTGATACGCGAGCAGCGCATAGGCCGCCGCGTGGCTCTTGTTGAAACCGTAGCCCGCGAACTTGTCGATCAGGTCGAACAACTCGTTGGCCTTGGGCGCCTCGATCTGCGACACGGTCAGGCATCCGGCGACGAACCGGCCGCGCTGCTGGTCCATCTCGGCCTGGACTTTCTTGCCCATCGCGCGGCGCAACAGGTCGGCGTCGCCCAGCGAATACCCCGCCAGGATCTGCGCCGCCTGCATCACCTGTTCCTGATAGACGAAAATCCCGTATGTTTCGGACAGGATCCCCGCCAGTTTGGCATGCGGGTATTCGATCGATTCCAGCCCGTTCTTGCGCCGGCCGAACAGCGGAATGTTGTCCATCGGGCCGGGCCGATACAGCGACACGAGCGCGATGATGTCGCCAAAACTGGTTGGTTTCACCGCCGCCAGCGTCCGCCGCATGCCTTCGGATTCCAGCTGGAACACGCCGACCGTGTCGCCCGACTGCAACAGCCGATAGACCGCCTCGTCATCCCAGGCGAGCGTCAGCAGGTCGATCGTGATGCCCCGCTTCAGCAGCAGGTCGACCGCCTTGCGCAGGACCGACAGCGTCTTGAGCCCGAGAAAGTCGAACTTGACGAGGCCGGCATCCTCGACATGTTTCATGTCGTATTGCGTGACCGGCATGTCCGATCGCGGATCGCGGTACAGCGGCACCAATTGCGCCAAGGGCCGATCGCCGATAACCACGCCCGCCGCATGGGTCGAACTGTTGCGCGGCAGGCCCTCGAGCTGCATCGCCAGGTCGATCAGGCGGCGTACTTCGGGATCGTTGTCGTATTCGCGGCGCAGCTCAAGCACGCCGTTCAGCGCGCGGGGCAGCGGCCACGGATCGGTCGGATGATTGGGCACCATCTTGCACAGCCGGTCGACCTGGCCATAGCTCATCTGCAGGATGCGGCCAGTATCGCGGAGCACCGCGCGCGCTTTCAGCTTACCGAATGTGATGATCTGCGCGACATGGTCTTCGCCGTATTTGGCCTGGACATAGCGGATCACTTCGCCGCGCCGCGTTTCGCAGAAGTCGATGTCGAAGTCGGGCATGGACACGCGTTCGGGGTTCAAAAACCGTTCGAACAGCAGGCCCAATCGGATCGGATCGAGATCGGTAATCGTCAGCGACCAGGCGACAAGCGAGCCCGCGCCCGAACCACGACCCGGGCCGACCGGAATGCCCTGATCCTTCGCCCATTTGATGAAATCGGCAACGATCAGGAAGTATCCGCCAAACCCCATGCGGTTGATGATCGCGACTTCGAATTCGATCCGCGCGCGGTATTCGGTGACTTCGCCCCAGATCCCGGCCGCTTCGAGCGCCGGATAATCCGTCGCGACCGGGTCGACATCGGGCCCCGAAGTCAGCACGCGCGCCAGTTCTTCGTGCGTGTCGGCGGGGTAATACGGCTCCATCCGGCGCAAAAGGCCGACGCGGCTGTCGGCGGCGCACATCCGCGCCTCGCCCTCCTGGTCGCCGGCAAGGCTCGGCAGGATCGGCGCGCGCTTGGGCGGCATGACTGCGCAACGCTGCGCGACGACGAGCGTATTCGCCAGCGCCTCGGGCAGGTCCTGGAACAGCTCGGCCATCATCGCGGCGGGCTTGATCCACCATTCGACCGACGAGCGCGGCCGGTCTTCACGATCGACATGCGTGCCGCTGGCGATGCACAGCATCGCATCGTGCGCCGGGTAAAAACTGCGCTCGGCAAAGCACGCCGGATTGGTCGCGACCAGCGGCCAGTCGCGCGCATAGGCGAGATCGATCAGCGCCTCCTCGGCGCGATCCTCGACGGGATCATTGCGCCGGGCAAGTTCGATGTAAAACCGATCGGGAAACAGCGCCGCCAAGGTATCGGCATAAGCCTCGCCCGCGGCATTCTGCCCCTCGCCCAGCAGGCGGGTCACCGCGCCCTCGCCCGCGCCGGTCAGGCAGATCAGGCCATCGCAATGCCCGGCCAGGTCCTCGATCCGCACATGCGCGGCAAATTCAAGCGGGCGCCCCAGATGCGCCAGGCTGTCGAGATGGCACAGATTGTCGAACCCGGTCGCATCCTGCGCGTAGAGCGCGATCCAGTCGATCGTCGGCGCCGATTGCTGTCCGGGAATCGACGATCCGCCGCGATCGGGTCGCGCCACCGCCAGCATCGTGCCGATAATCGGCTGCACGCCAACGTCCTTGCACGCCTTGGCAAAGGCGACCGAGCCATACAGTCCGTTGCGATCGGTAATCGCCACCGCCGGAAACCCGCGCTCCGCCGCCGTCTTGGCGATCGCCTTTGGATCGACCGCGCCGTCGAGCAGCGTGTAGGACGAGTAAATGCGAAGCGGGACGAACGGGGCGTGGGGCATTGTGCCTATATAGGGCAGGATCACCGCAATCGGGAGGTCCCCATTGCGGTTATACCCGGCGTTCTAAAGCAGTTTGGCGATGTCCCTGGCAATCTTCGCCGGTTTGTCGAGCGGGGCATAGCGCGCCACGACTTTGCCGTCGCGGCCGATCAGGAATTTCGTGAAATTCCACTTGATCCCGGTGGTGCCGACAATGCCTGGCGCCGCAGATTTCAGCCATTTGTACAGTGGGGTGGTGTTGTCGCCGTTGACGTCGATTTTCGCAAACAGCGGAAAGCTGACGCCGAAATTGACTTTGCAGAAGGTGTCGATTTCTTCGGCGCTGCCGGGTTCCTGGCCGCCGAACTGGTTGCAGGGGAATGCCAGCACTTCGAACCCTTGCGCGCTGTAGTCTTTCCACAGCGCTTCGAGCCCGTCGTATTGGGGGGTGAAGCCGCATTTGGACGCGGTGTTGACGACCAGCAGCACTTTGCCGAGCTTGTTGGCTAGTGACACGTCCTCGCCATTGGGCAGTTTCGCGGTGAAGTCGGCGATTGTGTGTGGCTCTGCCATTGTTTTTCTCCCTTGTTGGATACGTATCCCAAGGGGCGTGCGTAACCAAACAAGTTCCACTCATTCTGAACACCGTCAGTGGGGTGCGTAATCTTACAACCCCCGCTCTTTCGGTGCGTAACTTAACACCCCCCCGCTCATCCTGAGCCTGTCGAAGGATGCGCGCAGTTCGTGGGCTTGGTGCGTTGCGCCGGAGAATTGGGCGAGCGTTGGCGCGCATCCTTCGACGGGCTCAGGATGAGCGGGTGTTGGTTGGGTCCGAGCTTATTCCAAAACACCCTATTCCAGCACACCCTCATGCAACCGCAGCACCCGGTCCATCCGCAACGCCAGGCGTTCGTTGTGCGTCGCGATCAGCGCAGAGCTGCCCTGGCGGCGCACCAGGCGCAGCAATTCATCGAGCACGCGATCTGCCGTCGCTTCGTCGAGATTGCCGGTAGGCTCATCCGCCAGCACCAGCGACGGCCGATTGGCGAGCGCGCGGGCGACGGCCACGCGCTGTTGCTCGCCGCCCGAAAGCTGGCTCGGCCGGTGATCGAGGCGATGCCCCAGCCCCAGCGTTTCGAGCAGGTCGCGCGCGACAATGTTCGCATCGGCTTTCGACACACCGGCAATCATCTGCGGCAGAACGACATTTTCGGCCGCGGTAAAATCGGGCAGCAGATGATGGAATTGATACACAAACCCGATGTGATCGCGGCGCAGCGCCGTGCGCGCATCGCCCGACAGCCGCGTCGCATCGGTCCCGGCGATTTCGATCGAACCCTGAAACCCGCCTTCGAGCAGGCCGATCGCCTGCAGCATCGTCGATTTGCCCGAACCCGAGGGCCCGAGCAGCGCGACCACTTCGCCAGGCTGAATGTCGAGGTGAACCCCGCGCAGGACTTCGATCGCCACACCGCCCTGGTGGAACGTGCGGCGCAGATCGACCAGGCGGACAACTGGATCACTCATAACGCAACACCTGCACCGGATCGGTACTCGCCGCGCGGATCGCCGGATACAGCGTCGCGAGGAAGCTGAGCAGCAGCGACATGCCGCAGATCACCGTGATTTCGACCGGATCGACCCGGCTCGGCAGGTCGGTCAGGAACCGGATCGACGGATCCCACAGGTTCTGCCCCGTCAGCCATTCGACCGCGTGGACCATCGGCTGGCGGAAATAGAGGAAGATCAGCCCGATGCCGAGCCCCGCGCCCGTGCCCACCGCGCCGATCAGCGAGCCTATGACAACAAAAATGCGCACCATCGATCGCCGGGTCGCGCCCATCGTACGCAGGATCGCGATGTCGCGCGATTTGGCGCGGACCAGCATGATCAGCGACGACAGGATATTGAACACCGCGACCAGCACGATGATCGACAGCACCACGAACATCGCGACGCGCTCGACCGCCAGCGCCTGAAACAGGCTGGCATTCAGCGTTTTCCAGTCGGTCAGCACCGCCTTGCCCACCAGCGACGCCTTGATCGGCGCCAAGGTCTGGCTGACGGTGTCGGGGTCGGTGGTCGTGATTTCGATCATGCCGATCGAATCGCCGGTCAGCAGCAGTGTCTGGGCATCCGAAATCGGCATGACCACGAACGCATTGTCGTAATCATAAACGCCGATTTCGAAAATCGCCGCGACGCGATACGCGATCTGGCGCGGCACGGTGCCAAACGGCGTCGAACGCCCGGCGGGATTGATGATCGTGATCGAATCGCCGACCTGCACGCCCAGGTTTTCCGCGAGCCGCGATCCGATCCCGACTTCGCCCGATCCGGGCTGAATATCCTTGAACGACCCGGCGACTTTCTTGGGCGCGAGCCGCGCCAGGTCGCCCTGGGTGTTGCCGCGCGCGATGATCGCCTCGACCCGGCCATTGAATGTCGCCAGCAGCGGCTGTTCGATCAGCGGCGAGGCGCGGGTGACGCCGGGCGTCGCTTCCAGCTTTTTGACCAGGCCCTGCCAGTCTTCGAGCCGGCCGCCATAGGCATTGATCACCGCATGGCCGTTCAGCCCGACGATCTTGTCCATCAGCTCGGCGCGAAACCCGTTCATCACGCTCATCACGATGACCAGCGCGGCGACGCCGAGCATGACCGCGACCAGGCTGATGCCGGCAACCAGCGCGATAAACGCTTCGCTGCGGCCCGGCAGGATATAGCGCCGGGCAATCGTCCATTCAAAAGGTGTCAGGAGCAAGCGATGCGTCACTTTCAGGCGTTGCGACCGGAGGCCCCGCATCTAGGGGACAGGCAGCGCCGTGGCAATGGCTGCGTTTTATGCCGCCTTGGCCAACCGGCAACGGCCGGCAGCCTTCGCAACGTACAGCGCCTCGTCGGCGCGAACCATCGCGGTATCACCATCATCGCCGATCGCCGCGATCCCGCTGCTGATCGTCACGCGTACTATCCCGGCCGCGGTAATCATGCTGGTCCCGGCCAGCGTGTCGACCAGGCGCTGCACCACCTGGCACCCCTGGTCCATCGTGGCGCCGCGCAGGAGAACGGCGAATTCCTCGCCGCCGATCCGTGCGACCATATCGGTGGCGCGAAACGATTTGCGCGCGATTTCGCCGAATTGGACCAGCACGCTGTCGCCCGCCGCATGACCATAGCGATCGTTGACCTGCTTGAAATAATCGAGGTCGATCATCGCCAGGCAACTCGGTTCGTCGGCGTCGGCCTGCGCCGTCAGCGCTTCGAAAAAGGCGCGGCGGTTGGGCAATCCGGTCAGCGGATCGGTCAGCGCGGCGCGGCGCAATTCATCGATCAGATCGTCGGCGCGCTGCGACATTGCCTGGAAATGCGCCGCGCTCTTGCTCAGGCGGGCGACTTCCAGGTGCCGGCGCGCGCGATCGGCGACCAGCGGTAGCGAACAGCACGCGACCAGGGCGGCATACACCAGCCCCAGTTGCAGCCGGTCCGATGCGAGCGTCAGCCCCGGCGCAATCGGCCCCATGCCCGATACCGAAAACGGCGCGGCGATCATCGCGACAAGCAGCGGCATCGCGGTTGCGATCATCGCATCGGCCCAGATCGCGGCAAACATCGCAAACAGCAGCGGCACTAGCAAAGTCCAGCGCGCATCCTGCAAAAACACGCAAATGCACAGCAGCGCCATCGTCGTAAAAATCATTACCGCGATCAGCGCCTTGTTGCGAAAGGCCGCGGTTCTCTGGGCTTCGCGGCGTCGGTCGAATACGACCCCGCCCCACGCCGAGGCGCGCGTCGTCACGGTCAGGCAAAACGGCAGGATCGCGGCCAGCCCGACGCCGTGCCCCAGCATCCAGCTCTTCACGCCCGCAACGAACGGCATGCCCTTGAACACATGCGCCGCGCACCCCGCGATCAGCCCGCTGCCCAGCGGAATGACCACCAGGGTGCCGATCACGAACACCAGGACTTTTGCGAAGGATGCGACCGGCCATTGGTCTTTGAATATATGGCGTGCCAGCAGCGCCGCGGCGACCGCCTCAGCCATTGCGGCCGCCGCCAGGATCACCCCGATGCCCCAACCGATACCGAAAAGGCCCGAGACCACCGTGTGCGCCAGTGCGCAGGCGAGCAGCCCGCCAGCCCAGTTCCGACGGTCGGTGGAGGTCAGCCAGGCGGCGAGGATCGCGCTCGACAGCCACACCATGGCGAACCCGCCATTGAGCCGGGCGAATATGCACGCAAACACCGCCCCGCCAAAATAGAGCAGCCCGACCAACACTATGCCAAAGAGATTACGTATATTCCCCATGACCCTATTAGCCATGCCGGTGGTAAATTTCGCCTTAAAATCATGTCTAAATGCATGGGTTACGCTAAAAATACCGCCGCGCGGGTGCTTGGCCGGGAAGCTCATGCAAAGGTTTGTCGGTAATCCGTGTCTTCATAGTGACACATGTCCGACCACAGCCCCTTGCGTTGCGGACCAAACGAGGCCACATGGCGCCCGGATTGCTTGGACACTGCATTGCCCGCCGGGGCGCCTGCGGATCGAACCTGGACCTATGACCATACCCAACATTTTCTATGACGAAAACGGCGACAAGCTGCATGAAGAATGCGGCGTTTTCGGCGTACTCGGGCTCGATGACGCTGCTGCGCTGACCGCGCTCGGCCTTCATGCATTGCAACATCGCGGGCAGGAAGCGGTCGGCATCACCAGCTTCGACGGGATCGAATTCTATTCGCGGCGCGGCAATGGCCATGTCGCGCAGAATTTCTCGTCGAGCGAAGCGCTCAGCGAATTGCCCGGGCGGATGGCGGTCGGCCATGTGCGCTATTCGACGACCGGCGGCGCGGGCCTGCGCAACGTGCAACCGCTGTATGCCGACCTGGCGTCGGGCGGGTTTGCCATTGCGCACAACGGCAACATTTCGAACGCGATGACCCTGCGCCGTGACCTGGTGACGAAAGGCGCGATCTTTCAGTCGACCAGCGACACCGAAGTCATCATCCATCTGGTCGCGACGAGCCGGTATCCGACTTTGCTCGACCGGTTTACCGATGCACTGCGCCTGGTCGAAGGCGCCTATTCGCTGATCTGCACGACGCCAGAGGGCATGATCGCCTGCCGCGATCCGCTGGGCATCCGTCCGCTGGTCATGGGCAAGCTGGGCGATGCGATCATCTTTGCCAGCGAAACCGTTGCGCTCGATGTCGTCGGCGCCGAATTCGTGCGCGAGATCGAGCCGGGCGAACTGGTCCAGGTCGGCATGGATGGCGAATTGATCACGCATCGCCCGTTCCGCAATGCGCGGTCGCGGATGTGCATTTTCGAACACGTCTATTTCAGCCGGCCGGATTCGATCATCGGCGGCCGTTCGGTCTATCAGGTGCGCAAGGCGATCGGCGAACAGCTCGCGATCGAGGCGTCGATCGATGCCGACCTCGTCATCCCCGTGCCCGACAGCGGCACCCCGGCGGCGCTCGGCTATGCGCAGCAATCGGGCATTCCGTTCGAGCTCGGCATCATCCGCTCGCACTATGTCGGCCGCACGTTCATTCAGCCATCGGACGGCAAGCGCAATGCCGACGTCAAGCGCAAGCACAATGCCAATCGCGCGCTCGTCGCGGGCAAGCGCATCGTGCTGATCGACGATTCGATCGTGCGCGGCACGACCTCGCTCAAAATCGTGCAGATGATGCGCGAGGCCGGCGCGAGTGAAGTTCATTTCCGCGTTGCCAGCCCGCCGACCGAGCATTCATGCTTCTATGGCGTCGATACGCCCGAACGGTCGAAACTGCTCGCCGCGCGGATGGATGTCGAGGAAATGGCCCGGTTTATTCAGGCCGACAGCCTCGCGTTCGTGTCGATCGACGGGTTGTATCGCGCGGTCGGTGAAGCGCAGCGCAATGCCAATCGGCCGCAATATTGCGATGCGTGTTTCAGCGGTGATTATCCCACGCGGTTGACCGATCTGGGCCCTCGCGAAGCCGAAGTGCGCGGGCTGGCGTCGGTAGACGAATGACTGGCGCGCTTGCGGGTAAAGTCGCGCTGGTTACCGGCGCGAGCCGGGGCATTGGCGCGGCGACTGCGCGCGAACTGGCTGCGGCCGGCGCGCATGTGATTTTGGTCGCACGCACCGCGCGCGATCTGGAAGCGGTCGAACAATCGATCTTCGACGCGGGCGGATCGGCGACGATCGCGCCGTGCGACCTGGTCGAGCCCGAAGCGATTTCGCGACTGGCGACGGCGCTGGTCGGCCGCTGGGCCGCGCTCGATATCATGGTGATCAATGCCGCGGTCCTGCCGGTGCTGACCCCGGTGTGGCAGATCGAGCCGCACGATCTCAATCGCGGACTGCTGCTCAATGTCGCCGCGACTCAGGCGCTGATCGCCAGCTTTCACGCGATGCTGAAAAAGAGCGCGGGCGCGCGGGTTGTCGGTGTGACGAGCAGTGTCGGCGCAAGTCCTCGCGCCTATTGGGGCGCCTATGGCGCGTCGAAGGCCGGCTTCGACAATCTGCTCGATGCCTACGCGCAGGAAGTGCGCGGCATTTCGGACATCCGCGTGGCGATCGTCGATCCCGGTGCAACCCGCACCGCGATGCGCGCCAAAGCCTATCCCGGCGAAGACCCCGCAAGCGTCAAACCGCCCGAAGTGGTGGCCGCGCGCATTGCCGCACTGGTCGCCGAGGACTTCACGAGCCCGCACCGCGAACGCGTCGAAGCGCCAGGTCCGAAATGAATGGTATCGGGCTGGTTAACCAGCCCGGGTGACCCGCGGTTAACGCCGCACTGTCAAAAATTCCGACCTCCCAGCGCACGGGCCCGAGAACCGGGCCCTTCATTCGGGGATGGCCGATGAACAATACCACCTGGAACGACAGCCGGTTTGGCCCCGGCAGTTACGAACACGCCTCGCAAGAGGACCGCAGCACACCGCGCCTTCGCGTGCACTTCGGCGCGTCGGTACGACCCTCGGGCGGCCGCGGGTTTCACACGATCGTCCGCGACCTGTCGCTGGGCGGGTTTACCGCAGTGTCGCCTACGCGCTTGGAAACGCACAATTTCTGCTGGCTGGCGATACCCGGCTTCGACGCGATCCAGGCCGAAGTCGTGTGGTGGGACGCCGGGCTGTTCGGTGCCGCTTTCGGCAAGCTGCTCGACCAGTCCACGTTCAACGCGATCATCGCCTGGCAACGCAGTGGTGCGGGCGCCGACGACGTGACGGTCTAAAACAGCGAGCCGATCCTCAGACCCACCGAGCCAAAAAAGCCCTCCCCCTAAGGGGGAGGGTTGGGTGGGGGTGTACGGCGCCGCGATGTTGCATAACCAATCGGCGCTCGGACACCCCTCCCCAACCCCTCCCCTGAGGGGCGGGGCTTAAGGTGTGCACGACCCAAACTGATGCAGATTTACTGCTCGTCGCTCTAGGCCTGCTTCATCGCGGCATGCGCGGCGAGAGCCCTCGCCCGCGCCTCGGCGTGGCCCACAATCTTTGCGGGGTACGCCTTGGGCCGGACTTTCGGATCGTGGATGTCGTCGTCGGACAGCTTTGCCAGTTCGGGCACCCAGTGGCGGATGTAATTCGCCGCATCGAACTTGGGTGACTGGGTCAGCGGCGCCATGATCCGCACGAACATGTTTGAATCGACACCGCTGCCTGCGGTCCACTGCCAGTTCACCGCATTGGAGCCATGGTCCGCATCGACCAGTGTATCCCAGAACCAGCGTTCGCCTTCGCGCCAGTCGATCAGCAGGTGCTTGATCAGGAAGCTGGCGGCGATCATCCGCACGCGGTTGTGCATCCACCCGGTCGCCCATAGCTGACGCATGCCGGCATCGACGATCGGGTAGCCGGTCTGGCCGGTCTGCCATGCTTTCAGGCCTTTAGGATCGTCGCGCCATTTCAGATCGTCGAATGCTTCGCGCGCATTGCGCACGGCGTAATCAGGCATCTGCACCGTGATGTTGGCGGCATAATCGCGCCAACCGAGCTCGCCCAGGAACACATCGACCGACCCGCCGGCGTCGGCGGTTGCGTGCCAGACGGTGGCTACCGATATTTCGCCGAAATGGAGGTGTGGCGACAGCATCGACGTGCCATCGACCGACGGCAGATTGCGCGTTTCGCTGTAGCGTTTCGCGTGATCGGTGAAGTCATCGAGCCGGTCCATCGCGCCGGCTTCGCCTGGGACCCAGGTTTCGCGAAAGCCGCCGGCCCAATCGGGTTTGGTGGGCAGCAGTTCCCAAGAATCCAGCGCATCGCTTTCTGGCCAGTGCGAGGGTGCGGTCAGTTTTTTCGGCGCTGCGACCGGTTTGTGCGGCGGCATATGCTGGAGCAGCGCGCGCCAGAACGGGGTGTAGATCTTGTACGGCGTGCCGCCGCCGGTCAGCAGCGATCCGGGTGGGACAAGGTATTGGCCCTCGTGCAGCACCAAGTCGACGCTTTTGGCGACTGCGCGTTCGGCATTGCGCCACCAGGGTTCGGAATGCGCCAGGGCATGCACGCACTTCGCGCCGGTTTCGCGACCGATCGCATCCAGCGCCTCGTTGGCTTTGCCCCGGCGGAGCACGAGCCGCGATCCGATCTTGCGCAAGTCCGCGTCGAGGCTGGCCAGGCTCTGGTGCAGCCACCAGCGCGAGGCGCCGCCCATTGTGCGATGACGTGGGGTTTCGTCGTCGAGTACGTAGACGGGGATGACCGGGCCTTGCTCGGCCGCAGCCGCGAATGCCGGTTGGTCGGCGAGCCGCAAGTCCTGGCGTAGCCAGACGATAACAGGGTCAGTCATGGCGTCCTTGTGCCGTTCGCGCGATCAGGCGCGACCTGACCTTTGGGGCAGTGGGTATGCGCATCATCACAAATTCGTCGTCCCGGGCTTGACCCGGGACCCCACTTTCTTTGGGACCGCGCATGGTGCGAAAAGGCAGTGGGGTCCCGGGTCAAGCCCGGGACGACGAGGTGTTTTGGGGTTGGCGTTGGCCTCAGCCCGGAACAGTCCAGGTCTGGCCCTTGGCCAGCAACTTCGCCAGATCGGCGCTTTTGCCCGCGCGCGCCTTCTGGTCCTGGCCCAGCAGTGCGCCTTCGTACGTCGGGCGCGGATCGTCGTAGATCACGCCAAGCGCCATCGGGAACGGGCCGAACGGCATTTCGACCAGCATGTGCGCGACCGCGCGATTGGTCACGTTGTGGACGATCACCCCCGCGCCTTGCCAATCACCATCGACCACATCGACAACCTTCAAGGTCAGCGTCTCGGTATCGAGCGCAATGCCTTTGGTGCCTTTGCCAAACAGCAGCGGTTCGCCATTGCGCGCCCACACCTGGTTCATATCGGCGACCGGCTTGGCGATGAAATCGTCAAAGCGGTCCTTGTTGTACACGATGCAGTTCTGGAAAATCTCGACAAACGCCGCGCCCTGGTGCGCGTGCGCTGCCTTGATCACCTGGCCCAGGTCCTTCGACACGTCATACGACCGCGCGATAAACCGGCCGCCGGCGCCCAGCGCGAATGCGCAAGGGCTGGCCGGGCGATCGACCGAGCCCATTGGCGAGGTCGGCGAGAACGTGCCTTCGCGGCTGGTGGGCGAAAACTGGCCTTTGGTCAGGCCGTAAATCTCGTTGTTGAACAACAGGATCTGCGTGTTCACATTGCGGCGCAGGATATGCATCAGGTGGTTGCCGCCGATCGACAGGCCATCGCCGTCGCCGGTAATCAGCCACACATCGAGTTCGGGATTGGCCAGCTTGATGCCGGTTGCAAACGCCGGCGCGCGGCCGTGGATCGTGTGAAAGCCATAGCTTTCGATGTAATACGGAAACCGGCTGGAACAGCCGATACCCGATACAAACACCGTCTTCGACGGGTCGGCACCGAGATCGGGCAAAGTGCGCTGCACCGCTTTCAGAATGGCATAGTCGCCGCAACCGGGGCACCAGCGTACTTCCTGGTCGGTTTCCCAGTCTTTCAGGGTCGTCTTGATGGGGGTCAGGTCGTTCATCGGTTTCGTCCCTTCAGGCCGCCAGAATTTCTTCGATCGCCGCTTCGATTTCGGCGATCGTGAACGGCTGGCCACTGGTCTTGTTGAGCGGGCGTGCGTTGATCAGGAACTGGTCGCGCAGCACGGTCTTGAACTGGCCGGTGTTCATTTCGGGAACCAGCACGCGGTCATAGCCGCGCAGCAGGTCGCCCAGGTTTTCCGGCATCGGCCAGATATAGCGCACATGCACATGGCTGACATCGAGCCCGCGGCGACGCGCACGGCGCACCGCCTGGTGGATCGGGCCGAATGTGCTGCCCCATCCAACGAGCACCAGCTTGCCGCTGGTTTCGCCCAGCGCGACATCCTGCTGCGGAATGTTCTTGGCAATCCCGTCGATCTTGGCGCGGCGCAGGTCGGTCATCGTCTGGTGGCTGGCGGGCGAATAATCGATCGCGCCGGTCGTCGGGTTCTTCTCGATCCCGCCGATGCGATGCATCAGGCCGGGCGTGCCCGCCTTGATCCACGGCCGTGCGCCACGTTCATTGCGCGCAAACGGCAGCAAAGTGCCATCGGGGCCATTGGGTTCTTCGAGGAACGTCGCCGGGAACGGCAGGTACGTTGCCGGATCGGGCACTTTCCACGGCTCGGCCGCATTGGCGATATAGCCGTCGGTCAGCAGCATCACCGGCGTCATGTATTGAGTCGCGAGGCGGCAGGCCTCGATCGCGCAATCGAACGCATCGCTTGGGGACCGCGCCGAAATCACCGGCAGCGGGGTGTCACCATTGCGGCCATAGACCGCCTGATAGAGATCCGACTGCTCGGTCTTGGTCGGCAGGCCGGTCGATGGCCCGCCGCGCTGCGAATTGACGATCACCAGCGGCAGTTCGGTCATCACTGCCAGGCCGATCGCTTCGGTCTTCAACGCAATGCCCGGGCCCGACGACGAGGTCACGCCCAGATGCCCGGCATAGGATGCGCCGATCGCCGACGCGATCGCCGCGATTTCGTCCTCGGCTTGGAACGTGGTGACGCCGAATTCCTTCAGCTTGACCAGATTGTGCAGGATCGATGACGCGGGCGTGATCGGATAGCCGCCGAAGAACAGCGGCAATTCAGCAAGCTGCGCGCCGGCAACCAGGCCATAGCTGATCGATTCGGCGCCGGTGACCGTGCGATACAGGCCCGGCTCGCTGGCGACGGCCGCGATATGCACCTGGCGCAGAGGCCCGGAAAGTTCAGCGGTTTCGCCATAAGCATGTCCGGCATTCAGCGCCGCGATATTGGCATCGGCCAGCGTTGAATTCTTGGCGAATTTGGTGCGCAGCCAGTCGATGAGCGGCCCGCGTTCACGGTCGAACATCCACAGCGCCAGGCCGAGCGTCCACATGTTCTTGCAGCGCAACGCTTCCTTGTTTCCAAGGCCGAACGGCTTGACCGCTTCGAGCGTCAGCGCGGAAATGTCGAAGCCCATCAACTGCCACTTGTGCAGGCTGCCGTCTTCCAACGGATTGACCGTATACTTGGCCTTTTCCAGGTTGCGCTTGTTGAACTCGCCGCTGTCGGCGATGATCAACCCGCCGGGCTTCAGCGCATCGAGGTTCACCTTGAGCGCAGCCGGGTTCATCGCGATCAACACATCGGGCTGATCGCCCGCGGTTTCGATATCGGTCGATCCGAAATTGATCTGGAACGCCGAGACGCCGAACAACGTGCCCTGCGGCGCGCGGATTTCTGCCGGAAAGTCGGGGAATGTCGCCAGGTCGTTGCCCGCGAGCGCAGTCGACAGCGTAAACTGCCCACCGGTCAACTGCATGCCGTCGCCCGAGTCTCCCGCAAACCGCACCACCACCGCATCGGGTGTTGCCGGGTTCTCTTTGCCGCCGGTCAAGCCCTCGGGCCCTTCGAAAACTGCAGTAGCCATTTTATTCCTCGCTTGGGCCCGGTCAGCGGGCCGGTCGCCCCATTTCTCGTCGAATTGCGTATTGTCTTCCGCGCCTAACTCTCGGCGGGGTCAAGCGCAAAAAAGAAAATCTGCGCACCATCATAGATCATTCGGTCGCTGTTCCGCCTTGATAATGAACGCGGCATCTAGTCAATCGGCAAAAGCACTCTTACCGTCCATAGCGCATGCCACGCGGGCGCGATGTACGATTTTCAAGAGGATCGATCACAATGGCAGAGGTTGAAACGCAAACCCGCCCCGGTGGTGAGACTGCCGCCAAGGCCGCGCCATACGTGCGGCCCGATGTGCGGGCGTTTCTCGATTTCCTGAACAGCGCGGGCGCGGCGCCGATGAGCAGCCAGACGCCGGAGATGGCGCGCCTGGGCGTTCTGCAATTGGGCAGCGTCGCGGAACGCGCGCCGCTGGTGCTGCCGGTGATCCGCGACCTGGCCGCGCCGGGGCCCGCCGGTGACATTGCGCTGCGCCTGTACGATATGCGGGCCGCGCGTGAGCCAGGCCCGGCAATCGTCTTTTTCCACGGCGGTGGCTTCGTCATCGGCAATCTCGATACGCACCATGCGTTCTGCACCGAAATCGCCAGCGCGCTCGACCTGCCGGTGATCGCGGTCGATTACCGACTGGCCCCCGAGCACCCGTTTCCCGCCGCGCCCGATGATTGCGAAGCCGCTGCACGGTGGATCGCGACCAGCCCCAATGCGATCGGCCGCACGATCACCGGGCTGATCCCGATGGGCGATTCGGCGGGCGGCAATCTGGCGATCGTGGTGACGCAGGCGCTGGGCGACGATCCCGCGACGGTGCCGGTCGTGATGCAGGTCCCGCTGTATCCGCTGACCGACGACAAGGCCGATCACGTGTCGACTCAGGTATTTGCCGAGGGGTATTTGCTGAACGCCGACAGCATGGGTTGGTTTGGCAAATGTTATGCGGCGCCGCTGAAAGATCCACGCGCTTATCCGCTGTATCATGATCATGCCGGCACCCCGCCGACGGTGCTGGTGACGGCCGGGCTCGATCCGATCCGCGACAACGGGCGGGTTTATGGCGCCGAACTGGTTCTCGCCGGGGTCGATGTCACATTTCTGGAATTATCCGGGACCATCCATGGGTTTGCGCAGTTGCGCAAAGTGATCCCGAGCGCACAAGACGATATTCTCTCGATTTTTGCCGCCATGAAACGGCAGTTGGAACACATCTGAAATGACCGTAGATCTCAACTCGCTCCCCTATCGCCCCTGTGTCGGCGTCATGCTGGTCAATCCGCATGGCAAAGTCTTCGTCGGCCAGCGCATCGACACGCGCGAACGCGCCGCGCGCGGTGAAGCAAGCCCGGGCGAAGGCGATGCCTGGCAGATGCCGCAAGGCGGGATCGATGATGGCGAAGACCTGCGCCCCGCGGGCCTGCGCGAATTGTTCGAGGAAACCGGCGTGACCGCCGACCTGGTGCAGATCATCGCCGAGTCGCAGGAAGAGCATTATTACGACCTGCCGCCAGAATTGCTGGGGCGGCTGTGGAAGGGGCGTTTTCGCGGGCAACGCCAGAAATGGCTGCTGCTGCGCTTCACCGGCGAGGACCACCAGGTCAATCTCAACGCCTATGAACCGGCCGAATTCGCCGAATGGAAATGGGTCGATCCCGAAGAATTGCCCGACCTGATCGTGCCGTTCAAACGCCGCGTCTATCGCCAGGTCCTGGATGAATTTCGCCCGCTGCTTTAAGCCAGCAGCGTAAACAGGTTCTGCTGGCTTTGCGTGTAGGCGCCAGCCAGCGCGCTGAGGATCGACTGTTGTTGCGTCGTTGCGCCGGTGGTCGTGCTGTCGGTGCTTTGGCCATTGACCGCTTGCAGCAGGCTCGTGCCGGCGTCCGTACCGCCGGTCTGGCCGGTCATGTCCGCCAGCAGGTCGCCGGTGCTGCTGCCATTGCTGGTGGTCGGCGTGGCATTGGCGCCCAGTATCGTCGATAGCAGGCTGGTATCGCCGCTGTTGTTGCCCGCCAGGCTGAGCAGTGTCGACAGCGTGCTGGTTGTCCCCGTGCCTGTGCCGAGCAAAGTCGACAGCGACGCGCTGGCGTTGCTATCGGCAACGAGCGTCGCTGCTGCAACGCCGGGCGTGGAGGTAGCCGTTGTGGCGGTTTCGTCGGTGGTCGGGGTGGTCTTGGCCTGCGCCTCGTAATAGCTGGTATAGGCGGCCAGGGCGCCCGCCGCGCTCGAAATTGTGGTCATCGCCGCATCTCCATGCGCCCGGTTCTGGGACCGGTGCACTATGGATTATGATTCACCAGGTTCTCGCAAACAGCGCGCCGGGAGAACTACCTAGTTTGCTTCGACAACCGGCTGCGGCTTCACCGCCTCGGCCGACACGATTTTGGGCGCGGGGCCCTTGGCAATCGCATCCGCCAGCATCCGGCTTTCTGCGCAGCCTTTCCCGCACAGGCCCTCAAGCTTGGCGAGATTTGCGCGCGCCTTTTCGAGCGCGCCCTTTTCCGCCATCGCGCCGCCCTCGCCGCCGATCGCAGCCAGGTCGTTGGGATCGCGTTCCAGCGCGACGCGGTAATAGTGGATCGCCTTGCCCTGCAGCCCGGCCTTGCGCGCGGCATCGCCCAGCGCGACCAGCGTGCCGGTGTAACCCGGATCGACGACCAGCGCGGATTCAAACTCGTCGGTGGCCATCGTCACGTCGCCATGCGCCAGCGCGCTGCGCCCGCTGGACAACAGTTCGTTCGCACGCGGGTCGATCGGGTCCGACACCTTTGCCTGCCCGATGCTGCCGGTCACGGCGAGCACGAGCGAAAGAGCAAGAGCGGCGGGGAAATAACGCATCAGCAAATCCCTAAATGAGCCTGGCTTCACGCCAGCAGAATCCGAATGTGGGCGCCCGGATTGCATAATTCCATCGATTATCATGGCGCAACCAGGTTTGCGAAGAAAAACCCGTCGGTGTCGTCATGCCCCGGAGTGAGGCGCCATCCAGCCCCGCGCGGGCGGCCGATCGGCGCCTCGACGGGCACAGCCTGCCAGTCGCGATGCCGCGCCAGGAATGCGCCAATCGCATCGGCCCCTTCGGCATCGAGCAGCGAACAGGTGATAAAGGTTATCCGCCCGCCCGGCCGCACCAGCGGCACCGCCAGATCGAGCACTTGCGCCTGCGTCCGCGCATAGCGCGCGATCGCCGCCGGGCTCAGCCGCCAGCGCGCCTCCGGATTACGCCGCCAGGTGCCGGTGCCGGTGCACGGCGCATCAACCAGCACCGCATCGGCCTGCCCCGTCAGATCCCGCAAAGCCTGCATTTCGCGGCCCCCATCGAGCAACCGCGTTTCAACCGTGGCACCTGCCCGCGCTGCGCGTCCAGGCAAACGCGACAGGCGCGCGCGATCGATGTCGCATGCAATCAGGCGGCCTTCGTTTGCCATCGCCGCCGCCAGCGAGAGGGTTTTGCCACCCGCCCCTGCGCACAAATCGACCACAGTTTCGCCTGGCTGTGCCGCGATAACGCCGCATGCGATCTGGCTGCCCGCATCCTGCACTTCGAACAGGCCCTGCTCAAATGCCGACCACCTTTCGGCCTGCGTTCCTGCGGGCAGACGCAAGGCATCGGGCGCCGGGCCGGGCTCGGCGACAACGGGCAATTGCGCCAGCAAGTCATCGCGCGTGGTGCGCAGCCGATTGGCGCGAATATCCAGCGGCGCGCGGGTCATCAGCGCGCTCAGGTCAGCCGCGTCCAACCCGCTTTGCGTCAGCGCCGCAATCAACCAGTCTGGCGCAATGCCGCCAATCGCCGGCACTTCATCCGGCGCAATCGCCGCCGGGCCATAGTGCGAGCCATCGAACAGCGCCGCAATGTCCGGATCGTCCGCCGCCACGCGCAACATCGCCACGCGGCCATTGTCGGGAATATCGCCGCACACGCGGATCGCGTGCCATACCAGTTCGCGGATCGCGCGCCGGTCCTTCGATCCGACAAAGCGGCGCGTGCGAAACCAGTCGGCGGCAATGCGATCGGCGCTGGCGCCCTGCCCGCGCGCGGCGACAATCACCGCGTCGAGCAGATCAATCGCCGCCTGAATGCGCGCGGCCGGAGTCATCTGGCGGGATCAGCGAGTCGGGTAATTGGGGGCCTCACGCGTGATCGTCACGTCGTGAACATGGCTTTCGCGCAGGCCCGCACCGGTGATCCGCACGAACCGCGCATTGGCTTTCAGGTCGGCAATCGTCGCCGAACCGGTATAGCCCATCGCAGCCTTGATCCCGCCAACCAGTTGGTGAACGACGTCCTTCGCCGGACCCTTGAACGGCACCTGGCCCTCGATCCCTTCGGGAACGAGCTTCATCTGGTCCTTGATGTCCTGCTGGAAATAGCGATCCGCCGACCCACGCGCCATCGCGCCAACCGAACCCATGCCGCGATACGATTTGTAAGCGCGCCCCTGATACAGGAACGTCTCGCCCGGCGCTTCTTCGGTCCCAGCCAGCAGAGACCCGATCATGATCGTGCTAGCGCCCGCAGCCAAAGCCTTGGCCGCATCGCCCGACGTGCGCAATCCGCCATCCGCAATCACCGGAACGCCCGATTTCTCGGCTTCCTCGGCGCATTCCATCACCGCGGTCAACTGCGGCACGCCCACGCCGGCAACAACGCGCGTCGTACAGATCGACCCAGGCCCGATACCGACCTTGACCGCATCCGCGCCCGCATCGATCAACGCGCGCGTGGCCTCGGCCGTCGCGACATTGCCCGCAATCACCTGCACCGCGTTCGACAGCTTCTTCACTGCCTCGACCGCACGCGCAACTTGCGCATTATGCCCATGCGCCGTGTCGATCACGATTACATCGCATTCCGCATCGATCAGTGCACGCGTGCGCTCCAGCCCCTTTTCGCCAACCGTGGTCGCCCCGGCAACGCGCAAACGCCCCGCCGAATCCTTGGTCGCATTGGGGTAATTGACCGCCTTTTCAATGTCCTTGACCGTGATCAGCCCGATGCACCGATACGCATCGTCGACCACCAGCAGCTTCTCGATGCGCCGCAGATGCAACAACCGCCGCGCTTCCTCGCCACTGGTACCCAGCGGCACAGTCGCCAAATTCTCATGCGTCATCAGTTCACGCACCGGCTGCATCAGATCCGCCGCAAACCGCACATCGCGATTGGTCAAAATCCCGACCAGGCGCCCCGAAGCCTCAACCACCGGAATGCCGCTGATCTTGTGATGCCGCATCAGCGCCTGCGCCGAACCAAGCGTCGCATCTGGCGTAATCGTGATCGGATTGACCACCATCCCACTCTCGAACCGCTTCACCGCCCGCACCGCCGCACACTGCTCATCGATCGACAAATTGCGATGCAACACGCCAATCCCGCCCAATTGCGCCATGACAATCGCCATGTCCGCCTCGGTCACAGTGTCCATCGCCGACGACAACACCGGAATATTCAAGGAAATGGCCCGCGTCAGCCGCGTGCGCGTATCAGCCTGGCTGGGCAGAAGATCCGACGCCCCCGGGCGCAGCAGCACGTCGTCAAATGTCAGGCCGAGGGGGATATCGATCACGGTAGGCCACTTTCTGTCGCGTTAGGACCCTGGGGGGGATTCGTGGCGGACCATGTAACCAAGGCGGGCATATCTGGCCAGTGGTCTTTTCGGCGGATAGGTATGCCTCCGGCGGGCGTTGAGGTGCCTCCGGCGGCCAAGGGCCATTGCCCTTGGATCCCGTTACCGTCCGCGTTGGAGCGTCTTCGCACCGTAGTATCCCGCCGTTGCGTCGGTAGACAATACAGCCGCTGCGCGGCGGGACGCAAATGCATGGGCAACACGCAGGTCAAGACGATATCGGGATCCAAGGGCAATGGCCCTTGGCCGCCGGAGGCCCTTCAACGCGTAGCACTATCCAACCGCGGCACAGGCGGCCCAGGAAAATGGTGCACGTCCGCAAAATAACGCGCCAGTTCGACTTGCAACATGACGTCTTCGCCCATGCCCCCATATTCGACCCGCGCGGCGATGTCGGTGGGGCGATGGTAGCGTTCGTCCATGAATTTTTCGAGGCGGGCGGGGTCGGAATAGGCGCTGCTGACCATGACGGCGGGGACGTCGTGCTGGATGAACGCCCATCCGTCCTGGCGGCGGACGAAGGCGTTGGCGGCGTTTCCGGTGACGGTTTTGCGGCGCATCGACTTCAGGACGGTGGTGATGCTGTCGTCGAGGTCGGTCATGCCGGCGCCGATCACGCTGACGGGCATACCGGTTCCGACGAGGCCAGTGGAGTCAACGTTGAGCACGGCCATGATCGCGTCGAGCGGCATGGGCGGGTTTTCGGTAAAGGCCTGGGCGCCGAGCAGGCCGAGTTCTTCGCCGGTGGTGGCGAGGAAATAGACGTCGCGATCGAGCGGGCGGCCGGCGGACAGGATGCGCGCGGCTTCGGTGATGACGGCGAGGCCGCTGGCGTTGTCGACGGCGCCGCTGCAGATCAGGTGTTCGGCGGGGGGATCGGCGCAGCGGCCGAAATGATCCCAGTGCGCGACAAGCAGGACGGCGCCGAGATCGTGGCGGCGGCCTTCGATCTTGCCGATCAGGTTGTGGGTGTGGATGCGGGTTTCGCGGCCGGTTGCTTCCAGGGTGCCGTTGAGGCCGATCAGGCGCGGGGGCGATCCGGGGCCGGCGGTGCGCAGGGTATCGAGTTTGCCGATGCCGGCGGCTTCGAGCAGGGTTTCGGCGACTTCGGGGGTGATATAGGCCTGGAGATCGCCGCCGAGTTTCTGCCCGGCCAGGGCGTAGCCGGGGCGCCGGCGGCGGGCGGCGACATCGTCGAGTTTGCGCGTGCCGTCGAGGACGGTGATGACCGCGGCGGCGCCGGCATCGAGCAGGCGGCCGGCGCGGTCGTCGGGGCCGACGATTTCGGCGCCGGCCCTGTCTGGCGCCGTTTTTGACGACGCGGCTTTTTCAGGTTTTGCGGGATCTGCGGACTGGCTGTCGAGGATCAGCGCGATCCGCCCGGCCAGTTCGGTCCGCGCGGTATCGGGATTGATGTCCTTGCCGACGAACAGCAGCGGCGCGTCTTCGATCAGGCTGCGCAGGCCCGAGGTGACGACGAATACGCCATTGGGATCGGTGGTGACGCGGCGGTGGCCGCGTTGAAAGGTCGCACGGCTGTCCTGCGGGATGCGTTCGACCAGTTCGACGGGTGCGAACCAGGCGTTGCCGGGATCGTTGGTGCCACTGACCAGGCCGATATCGAACCATTCGCGCGCGAGGTAGCGCAAGGTCTTGGTTTCGCCGTCGGTGCCCGGCTCGCGCCCTGCGTATTCGTCGCTGGCGAGCGTTTCGATATGGCGGCGCAATGTCGCCTCCAGCGCGAGATCGCGCGGCGCGACAGGGGGCGGCGCGGCGCGCGCGCCGGCGAGCATGATGACCAGCAGCACGGCGACGACAGCGCGCATGGGCGGCCGTCTCGTCGTATGCGCCTGATCGCGCCTGTGCCGAACCTGCCCCGGCCTTTGTCGAAACTCCATCGGCCGATCCTGTAGCACCACAGGCGTGCTGTTCCGCCGCATTCGCTTGTGTCCGCGAACGCCGCAGATTCGCGGCCTTCCTCCACCTGCCTGTCAAATGGTGCGTTTGGGCGCAAGCTCCCTTTTTGCGAAAGCGGTGTGCAAAGGGGCAAAACACCAATCCGTAAAACAAATGTCGCCCCGGTTTTGGCCGGGGCGACATCGTCAAGTCATGGGTCAGGTCATGGCGGGGAAATTACCGCCAATTCTGGTGATGGTGGTGGTGATGATGATGGTGATGGTGATGGTGCGGGTAACCGCCGGGGCCACCGGGCTGGCGCCACACATTGCCATCCCAGGCCCAACCGCGCTGGCGATACCAGTCGGAATGATGGTTGTGCCAATAACGCGGTGGCCCGATCAGCCACGCCTGGCCGTTCCACGAATACCCGTGATTGCGAAACCAACGCGCGCTGTGGTGATGATGGTGGTGGTGGTGATGGCCCAGGTTGATGCCGACGCTCAATTGCGCGGGGATCACATGGGCATCGGCCATGATCGCATCATCGGCATGCAGCCGCGCCATCGCATCGGGCACGGGTACCAGCAGATCGGCATAGCTCTGCGCCACCGGGATCGGGTCGGCCATCGCGAGCGGCGCAAAGGCCAGGCTGGCGCCAAGGGCGATCACCCCTGCCCCCGCCAGCATTGTCGTCCTGTGTTTCATGTCATTGTCCTTTCATTGTATCCTGGTCCCCACCGATATGCCCATATGTAACAGGGTCTGGCGTGGTTCCTCCTGAACGCGCGGGTCAGTTTCCATTCAGCGCCGGAATGTCGTCATCCGCCGGTCTTCGCGCCCGCGCCGCGCGATAGAGATTGCGATAGGTGCCATCGAAAATGGTGTGCGTGTCCGAAATCCATTTGGTGCCTTCGGCCAGCTTGTCGCGGCTGACCGACAGGCGCCGCGCGCGCAGTTCGCGCTGCGCGACGTCCTCGATCGGCATTGGTGCGAGGTCGATCTCGGGGTCTTCGGGAATGACCACGAACGCCATGACCGGCTCGCCCTTGCGAAACACATGGGTCACGCCGGGGGGCGGCGCGCGGAAAATCGCAAAGAACACCATCGGCCACCATTCCGACCGGATCAGCGCGGGCACCGCGAGCGGGCAAGTGTGCGTGGGATCGGTGAAATAGCGCGGATGCGGCTCTGTGCGAACGGCAAACCCCGCCGGCACCGCGATATCGAGCGACAACTGGTACGAATAATAATCGTCACCAAACCGGCGGAACGGTGGCCAGCTCGATTCGCCTTCGGGTGCCTCGCCCCAGTCTGCATCGAGCGAAACCACGCCATCGTGCGAGGTCACGCGCAATTCGGCATCGAACGGATACAGCAGTTCCAGCCCGTAGCGCGCGCTTTCCGAAAACGGCAGGCAGTGCCACGGTTGTTCATGATTGCCATCGGCGCGCGGCTGTTTGTCGCCCGCCCAGCCCGGCACAGTCACGCGGATCGCGCGCGGCGGCGGCCGGTCGTTGTGCATGCGATAGGTAACCTTGGGCATGGCGTCCTTTCATATCGAGACGCGCACTGTCTGGAGCGTATTGTATTGCGCCAGGATGAACCGCTGATACAGCTTGTAACAGGTTGCGACACCGATTGTTCCGGTGAGCGAACCAGCGGCGCGCGATGAACTTTGGGCAGACGGAACCTTTTATGGCATTACGCATTGTTACAACCATGACCCACTCGACGCCCCCCCACTCGCCCTTTTTCACCGCCGCGCGCGCTCGTTTGACGGGCGCAATCGCATCGATTGCGATGGCGAGTGCGCTCGGCCTGATCGGCCCGGTTGCCGCATCGGCCCAGACCGCAGTGGCGCCGAAACAGGTCACCGCGCAGGACGTCGCAACGGCCCCGGTCGACGAATTCAACTTGCGCAAGCATACTTACGCCCAGGCGCTGATCGACGCCAAGGCGCATCCTTATTCGCTGCCCGGCGGCGGATCATGTGCGGCAATCAATCATGAAGTCGCTTCGCTGAATGGCGCGCTCGGCCCGGATATCGACGAAACAGCGTCGCTGACCGAACAGGAAAAACGCTCGCAGGCTGCCGGCGGTACGGCCCAATCGGTCGTCGGCGGGCTGATCCCGTTCGGCGGGGTGATCCGTGCGATCAGCGGCGCCAGCGCCGAAGAGCGCCGCAAGCAGTTGTTGCTTTACGCCGGATCGGTACGCCGCGCCTATATGAAGGGCTATGCCCACGCCCGCGGCTGCCGCATCGCGCACTATGTCGCGCCGCCCGCCGAGAAAAAATAACCCCCGGCGTCGCGGCTCCATCGTCGGTTCCGATCACGGATACCACGTCGCTGGCCACGGGCAGTCGTACATTGATCGAAAATCATGAGGCAGAACGCGGCCGATGATTGATGTCGTGCCAATAATTTTGGCACGACAGGAAATCCTCCGATGAATCTGCACGACACACGATCCCGCATGTCCTGGCCGAGACTGGTTGTGGGCGCGATCGTCGTCGCAATCATCTCGCTCAGCGTCCATGTCATCATGCTGCAGGTTCTGGGCGTTCCGTTCCCGGATCGCAGCGGCGTCCCGTTTTGGGCGGCGTTTCTCAACGTCGTGCTGGCCGTGATCGCCCTGGTGACATTTTACGATCTGGCCACGCCGCAAATAACCGCGTGGCCGGCCTGGTTGCGCTGGCTCGCTATCGCGGTGTTGTTCGGATCGCTGAAAGAAGTGTTTCGCGGCAACCTGATGAACGGTGTGGTCACGACCGCATGGGTCTTCAGCTTTGCGCAGATGATCGCGCCGATCGTCTACAGCCTTGTTCTCAGCGCATTCGTGGTCTGGGCCTTGCCGATCGTTCGGAACACGGCGCTGAAGTTTGGTGCAATGCTGGTGGTTGCCGCGCTCATGACGTTCGCGGTAAAACCGCTTGTCGGCCTGGCATTGTCACCGTTGATGGCGGCAGTCTCCTCGCTAAACCACGAGGATGTCTATCCCTTCCCCTATGGATTTCATGTGCTGTTCTGGGCGTATGTGACTTATCTTGAGCCGGTAATCGCCTGCTTCGTCGCCGCCGCGCTGGTGCTGCCAGGTCTGTCACTGCGACAGATGGTGCGCACCACACAGTTCACTTTGCTGATCCTGTGCATCAAAGGCGCACTGCTACCGACTTTGGTGTTCGGCTTTTTCAACAAATCCGGTGTGTGGACGGGGATGATGTCCGAAAGCCAGTTCCTGCTCGAGGGTGTGGCGCTGGCCGCCCTGGTCGCGCTGATTTGGCCGATCGCCAGTCACCACACGCGCGAAAGATAACCACAAAAAAAGCCGGGACGTTTCCGTCCCGGCTTTTTTGGTACGTCGCGAAAATGCCGATCAGTACACGCGCGCCTTCGGCTTGATGTACGTCGCATCGTCGGTCAGCGTGTATTCGTGGACCGGGCGGTAATCGAGCCGGACACCGCCGCCCTGGCCACCCCAACCGTCGAACCAGGCGACGGTGTGCTTCATCCAGTTCACGTCGTCGCGATTGGGGAAATCCTCGTGCGCATGCGCGCCGCGGCTTTCCTTGCGGTTGTATGCGCCGTGCATCGTGACCGCGGCCTGTGAGATAAGGTTGTCCAGCTCGAGCGTTTCGACCAGGTCCGAGTTCCAGATCAGCGAACGATCGGTCACGCCGACATCCTTGAACTTCGCGTATGTCGCGGTCAGCTTGTCGCGCCCTTCGGCCATCAGCTCGTCGGTGCGGAACACGGCGGCGTGCATGCTCATCGTGCGCTGCATTTCAGTGCGGATTTCCGCCGTCGGCGTGCCGCCCTTGGCATTGCGGAAATGGTCGAGCCGCGACAGCGCCAGGTCGGCGCTATCGGCGGGCAGCGCCGCATGCGCGGTGCCGGGCTGGATCAGCTCCTTCAGGCGCAGGCCGGTGGCGCGGCCGAACACGACCAGATCGATCAGCGAATTCGAACCCAGGCGGTTTGCGCCATGGACCGACACACACGCCGCTTCGCCCACGGCGAACAGGCCGGGTACGACGGTTTCGGTGTTGCCATCGGCGCCGATCGTCATGACTTCGCCATGATAGTTCGCCGGGATACCGCCCATGTTGTAATGCACGGTGGGCACGACCGGGATCGGCTGGCGCGTCAGGTCGACGCCGGCAAAGATCTTGCCGCTTTCGGTGATGCCCGGCAGGCGTTCGGCCAGGATTTTCGGATCGATGTGATCGAGATGCAGGAAAATGTGGTCCTTGTGCGGGCCAACGCCGCGACCTTCGCGGATTTCCAGCGCCATCGAGCGCGACACGACGTCGCGGCTGGCCAGGTCCTTGGCCGACGGTGCGTACCGTTCCATAAAGCGTTCGCCTTCGGAATTGGTCAGGTATCCGCCTTCGCCGCGCGCACCTTCGGTGATCAACACGCCCGCGCCGTAAATGCCGGTCGGATGGAATTGCACGAATTCCATGTCCTGCAATGGCAGGCCAGCGCGCAGCACCATGCCGCCGCCATCACCGGTGCACGTATGCGCCGACGTCGCGGTGAAATAGCTGCGGCCATAGCCACCCGTCGCCAACACGACTGCGTGGCCACGGAAACGATGGATCGAGCCATCATCCATGCACAGCGCGATCACGCCGCGGCATTTGCCGTCTTCCATGATCAGGTCGATCGCGAAATATTCGATGAAGAAATCGGCGTCGTATTTCAGCGACTGTTGGTACAGCGCGTGCAGCATCGCGTGGCCGGTACGGTCGGCGGCGGCGCAAGTGCGCTGCACCGGTGGACCTTCGCCCATGTTCTGCATATGGCCGCCGAACGGGCGCTGATAGATCGTGCCATCGGCATTGCGGCTGAACGGAACGCCGGCGTGTTCCAGCTCGTAAACCGCGGCCGGTGCTTCGCGCACCATGTATTCGATCGCGTCCTGGTCGCCCAGCCAGTCAGACCCTTTTACGGTGTCGTACATGTGCCACTGCCAGTGATCGGGCGTGTTGTTGGCAAGCGATGCGGCGATGCCGCCTTGCGCGGCGACAGTGTGCGACCGGGTCGGAAACACTTTGGTGATGCATGCGGTGCGCAGGCCGGCCTGGGCCGAACCCATCGTGGCGCGCAGGCCCGAACCGCCGGCGCCGACGACGACGACATCATACGTATGGTCGATGATCTTGTAAGCGGCAGTCATGGCTTATGCGCCTCCCAGGGCAATACGGACGACGCAGACGATGCCGAACACGGTTGCCGCAGCGGGCACGATGTTGATCAGCAGCCAGGTGGCGATACGGCCGCCTTCGCCATGGACGTAATCTTCGAGCATCACCTGCACGCCGAGGCGCGCGTGATAGACGGTGTTGAGCAGGATCAGCACCATCGCGGTCGCCGGAACCGGCTGCGCCAGCCAGGCATGAACCGAGGCGTAATCATAGCTCGTCAACAGCGCGAGGCTGATCACGAGATACGGGATGAGCACCAGGTTGCCCACGCCAGTCAGGCGCGTGGCGAGCCAGTGATGCGTACCATGATGGCTGGAACCCAGCCCCCGCACGCGGCCGATGGAAGTACCGTTACCCATTGATTCCTCGTCTATTTGACTGGTGGTGCAAAACGCTGATCGGATCGGATCAGCGCGGCATCAACACAAACGCCCAGAACAGGGCAGTGGCACAGACCGAAAAGACCAGCGTCAGGATCGACCAGCGGGCATTGGCATTCAATTCATACCCCGCCCCGATGTCGAGCACGAGATGGCGCAAGCCTGTCGCGAGATGCTGAAAAAACGCCCAGGTCAGACCGATCAGCACGACTTTGCCCAGGATCGACGTAACCTCGGCGAGACGGCTGGTCGTACCGGTCCAGACATAGGCGATAAACGTCTGATAGCTGGCTTCTCCGCCCGCGATCGAGCCGATCCACCACAGCAGCAGGCCCAGGCCCGCAAAGGCGAGACCATTGCCGGTGACGCGGTGCAGGATCGAAACCAGCATCGCCGGGCCCCAACGCCAGATCTGGAGGTGGGGCGAAAGTGGCCGGTTGCTGCTTGCCTGCGCCATGCAAAACTCCTCAAAAAACAAACGATCCCGGCCCGACTGTCAAACCGCACGGGGCCAGACCGAAACGATGCCCCGGCCAAACGCGTGTGCGGCCGGAACGTCAAGCCCGATTCGTATTAGTGAAAATGCCGCAGTGCGCAACCTGTGCTGGGGGCTATAACACATAGGACGGATGATGAGCGCGGTTGCGACCCCTGCCCCGCGCCTCTAAGGCACCGCCATGACCGAAAAACCAATTGACGACATGACCGGTGAAGACGCGTGGAAAGTCACGTTCCTCGCCCCGCGCCCCGTGATCGAGGCGGCGCTGGTGGCGCACGAGGATGCGTATGACTGGGATCCTGACATTGTCATCGCCGGCGGCGAAATCGTGCCGGAGCGCCCCGAAGACTGGCAATTGGAAGTGTGGCTGTCGCACGAACCATCGCCCGCCGACCTGGCCGCGATGCGCGCCCTGTTTGAGGGCACGGCGCCAGACGCCGACGTGGTCCACCTGCCGCCGACCGACTGGATCACGCTGAGCCAGGCGGGCATCGAACCGATCCGCGAGGGGCCGTTCCATGTCCACACCCCCGAACACGCCGCGAGCACCGAGCGCGGCGTGCGCAATTTCGTGATTCCCGCCAGCCAGGCGTTCGGCACCGGCCAACATGCGACGACCGCCGGATGCCTGGCGATGCTGACGACGATGAAGAAATCGGGCGTGGTCGTGCGCAATATCGCCGATATCGGCACCGGCACCGGCCTGCTGGCGTTTGCCGGGCTGCATTTGTGGCCCACCGCCCGTGCGATCGCGAGCGACATCGATGTGGTGTGCGGCCCGGTCGTGGCGCTGAATGCCGATGCCAATGGTGTTCGTCTCGGCGATGGCGTTGGCCGCATGGCGATGGTCATCGCGCCCGGGCTCGATCACCCGCTGCTGCGCACCAGCGCACCGTACGACTTGTTGATCGCCAATATCCTCGCGGGTCCGTTGACCGAACTGGCGCCCGAATTCGCCGATGCGGTGGCGCCGGGCGGGCATATCGTGCTGTCGGGCTTGCTGACCACGCAGGAACCGGCGGTACGCGCCGCCTATGCTCGCGCTGGCCTGCGCCTGGCCGCGCGGATGACGCGCGGCGACTGGTCGATCCTGTGGCTACGTCGCCGGCATTTCGGCGGTTCGCGTTCGAGTCAGGTTGGCGCGCTGCCCGAATGGTCGAAGCGGTGGGGCGCGTAGAGGGACGGTTTCAAATTGATTGCGCAACAAAAACGAGTTCCGGCTCAAACCAAAACACCAGGACCCGCGCGCACAGAACCACCAAGTCCCGCTCACACAACACACCCACCCCCGTTCATCCTGAGCTTGTCGAAGGACGCGCGCTACGCGTGCGCCACAAGCGAGCTGGGCTAGCCTCTCGCGCATCCTTCGACAGGCTCAGGATGAGCGGGCGGAATGTTGTATTGCCGGAATTTATTTCGCCGAACTGGTGAGCGTATCCGCCAGCAACGTCAGCGCGCCGGACGCAAATGCCAACATATTGCCAAGCCGATCCTCACTCCCGGTCCGCACCGTAATCGAAACGCGCAAACCACCAGGCCCCACAACACCAATCGCGCTCGTCCCCGAAGGCACGCCGCGCGGATGCACGCCCGGCCCGGCCGCGCCAGTCTCGGCAATACCCCAGTCCGCATCATACCGCACCCGGACCAACTCGGCCTGCGCCAGCGCATAATCCTCCGTCGCAGAGGTAAACTCCCGCAACGATCCAGCCTCATGCCCCAGCACAATCCGCCGACCCTTCACGGTATAGATAACGCCGCCACCAGCATAAAACCGCGAAGCCCCGGGCATCGCCAGCAAACCCGCAGAAATCAGCCCGCCAGTCGCGCCATCGACCACCGCCAGCGACTGCCCGCGCGCGACAAGCAAAGCCCCCGCACGCGCACCGATCGCGGCCAGATCATCCAAAGTCACGCTCGCGTACCGGCAATCACCATGCCGAATGCGACAAACACCCCGCCAGTCACCCGGTTGAACAACCGCCGCCGCGCCGGGCGCCGCAACCACACCGCCAGCCCGCGCCCACCGAGCGCATAGACAAAATACCACGAGAATTCGATCGCCCCGAACGTCGCGACCATGATCGCAAACTGCCCGCCCTTGGGCAGTGCCGGGTCGATGAACAACGGCAGGAACGCAGCAGCAAACAGCAATGCCTTGGGATTGCTGATACCGACCGTAAATGCTGTGCGTAGCAGCCGCCAGCGCGATGGCCCCGCAACGGCCGGCGCAATGACGGCATCAAGCGCAGCGTCATGTTCGGGCACGGGAGCAGTCCAGGCCTTGTACCCCAGGAACAGCAGATACGCCGCACCGGCCAGTTTCAACACCGTAAACGCAGCCGGAATTGCGGCCAGCAACGCGGTCAAGCCCATCGCCGAAGCGCTCAACAGACACACAATCGCAAGGAAACAGCCAACCATCGCGGTAATCGCGCGCGCCAGGCCAAATTCGATACTGCGCGCCATCACATGCAGCATGTTCGGGCCGGGCGATCCCGAAATGAAGAAAACCGTGGCCACAAACAACCACCATGTGTGCAATGCCATGTCCGTTACCCTGCGTTACGCACGATGTCCGCCCACTGGGCCTCATCGATCACTTCAATTTCCAGCGCCGCCGCCTGCTTCAGCTTCGACCCAGCCCCCGGCCCGGCGACAACCAGGTCGGTCTTCGCCGAAACCGACCCCGCCGTCCGCGCACCAAGTGCCTCCGCCTGCGCCTTGGCCTCGTCACGGCTCATCGTTTCGAGTTTGCCGGTGAACACCACCGTCTTGCCCGCAACGCTGCTCGCGCGCGTTGCAACGATATAGTCCGGCGGGCTCAATTCGCCCAGCAAATCATCCCACACCGCGCAATTGTGCGCCTCGTGAAAGAACTCGCCCAGCGCCTCGACCACCACCGGACCCACACCATCGATCCCGAGCAAGTCAGCCCGCGCCTCGAGATCGCCGCCATGCGCCAGCGCTGCAATGTCACGTAACGCCGGCAACGTTACAAACCGCTTGAGCAGATCGCGCGCGGTCACCTGCCCGACATGGCGAATGCCAAGCCCGAACAGCAGCCGCGCGGCATCGGGCGCGCGCCGCGCCTCGATCGCGGACAACAGGTTGTCGACCGACTTCTCCTTCCACCCTTCGCGCCCGATAATGTCGTTACGTCGCGCTTTCAGTCGGAAGATATCGGCCGGGCTTTCCAGCCAGCCCAGCGCAAAAAACTCCGCAATCGTCTTGTCGCCCAGCCCCTCGATATCGAGCGCCGCCCGGCTGACGAAGTGGCGCAGGCGTTCGGTACGTTGCGCCGGGCAGATCAACCCGCCGGTGCAACGCACATCGACTTCGCCCTCTTCGGCGACGGCTTCGGATTGGCATTCGGGGCAATGATCGGGAAATGCAAACGGCGCACCGGGCTCATCGCGCGTCAGGTTCTCGACGACTTGCGGGATCACATCGCCCGCGCGCTGCAACACGACCCGGTCGCCTACGCGCACGCCCAGACGCGCAATTTCATCGCGATTATGCAACGTTACGTTCGTTACCGTTACGCCGCCGACCAGCACCGGACGCAGCCGGCCGACCGGGGTCAGCTTGCCGGTGCGGCCAACCTGGACATCGATCGCCTCGACCACCGTCTCGGCGCGTTCGGCGGGAAATTTGTGCGCCATGCCCCAGCGCGGCGACTTGGCGACGAACCCGAGCCGATCCTGCCAGTCGAGCCGATCGACTTTATAGACCACCCCGTCGATGTCGTACGGCAAGTCTGGCCGCCGCGCCTGAATATCGCGGTAATGCGCGACCATGTCCTCGGTCGACAGACAGCGCACGAGCAGTGGCGAAACCGGCAGGCCCCAGCCCGCGATCGCCTGCATCACGCCAAACTGCGTATCGGCTGGCAATCCACTATGCGCGCCCCAGCCATGCGCCCAGAATTGCAGCGGACGGGCCGCCGTCACAGTCGCGTCCTTCTGGCGCAGCGATCCGGCGGCAGCATTGCGCGGATTGGCGAACAGCTTGTCGCCTTTTTCGGCCTGCGCCACGTTCAGCGCGGCAAATGCGGCGCGGCTCATATAAACCTCGCCGCGAATTTCGAACACATCGGGCGCGGTGCCGGTCAGGACCTGCGGAATGTCGGCGATATGCGCGACGTTGGCGGTCACATCCTCGCCCACCTGCCCGTCGCCACGCGTCGCCGCGCGCACCAGACGGCCCGCCTCGTACCGCAACGAGCACGACAGCCCGTCGATCTTGTCCTCGGCGGTCATGGCCAGCTCGGCGTCGGCGGGCAGCGCCAGGAACCGGCGCACACGCGCGGCGAATTCAGCAACTTCCTCGTCGGTAAACGCGTTGTCGAGGCTCATCATCCGCACTTCGTGGCGGACTTTCGACAGCGGCGAAGCGCTGATATCGTTGCCGACTTTGCGGCTCGGGCTGTCAGCGCGGATCAGTTGCGGGAATTGCGCCTCGATCTCGAGGTTGCGACGCAGCAGCGCATCGTATTCGAAATCGTTGATCTCGGGCGTGTCGAGCGTGTGGTACAGATGATCGTGATGCGCGATCTGGCGCGCCAGGCGCATCAGTTCGTTTGCGACTTCTGCTTCTGTCATGCCACTTCGCCCATAATCACTGACACCGCACCATCGTCGCCCCGGACTTGATCCGGGGTCCCGCTTCCTTCTGCGCGCAAACGCCGATGCGATGTGGGCGCAAAAGAACCAGCGGGATCCCGGGTCAAGCCCGGGATGACGAGATGGGTGGGGTTGGCGCTCATCATCTCACGCTTTCCCAAGGATCGTGACGACGCGTTGGCAGCGTTCGACAAATCCCAGGGCGCGATACAGCGCATTGGCGCCGTCGTTGTCGGCATAGCTGTGCAGAAACGTCGTTAGCCCACGCGCCTGATGCCCGGACATTACATGGCGGATCAGCTTTCGCGCCAGCCCCTGCCCGCGAAACGCCGGATCGGTGCAGACCCCGCTGACTTCGACAAAACCCGGCCCCGGGCGCAGCCGTTCGCCCGCCATCGCAATCAGGCGGCCCTCGTGACGTAACCCGAAAAACGGGCCATATTGCCAGGTCAGCGGGCCCCACGGCCCCGGCCGGTTGGCCAGTGCCAGCGCGGTCATTTCGGGCACATCGTTTGCACCGAGCGTAACCAAATCCTGCGCGGGGTCCGCTTCGACCCGCGCGCGTGCCACCATCTGGGCGAGCACCGCAGTCCTGCATACGACAGTGCCGGGGACCGCAACTTCTCGGTCTTCGACCGTCCAGATTTCGTCATCGTGATCGCGCAGCAGATCAGCCAGCGCGGCCTCGCACCCGGGCGCAGCGGCAGCAAACGGCCCATAGCCAGGGTCGATCCGCCAGGCCTGGGGCGAACCCAGGGCCAGTGCAGATTGCGGGCCGGTCAGCGCAGACCAGGCGGGACGATCGAGACAAGTTTCATGTGCAGACATACTGGCGCGCTTGCCCGATCACGCCTGTTCGAGCAAGCGATCCGCTTGGGCACGTGCCTCGGGTGTGATTTCCGCGCCCGACAGCATCCGCGCGATTTCTTCCTGCCGCCCTGCCGCATCGAGCAGCGCAACCGACGTGCGCGTCACGGTGCCTTCGCTGGACTTAGCGATCAGGAAATGATTGCCCCCGCGCGCCGCGACTTGCGGACTGTGCGTCACCGCCAGCAATTGCCCGGCGCTTGCGAGCCGGTGCAGACGTTCACCGATCGCGCTGGCGACCGCGCCGCCGACGCCGCGATCGATTTCGTCGAAGATCACCGTCGCCGCGCCGCCCTGTTCGGCCAGTGCAACTTTCAACGCGAGGATAAACCGCGACAATTCGCCGCCCGACGCGATCTTGCCCAAAGGCGCAAATGGGCTGCCGGGATTGGTCGAAATCAGGAATTCAACCGCATCGACGCCATTTGGCCCCCAGCGATCGTCGGGCAACCGCACGACCGCGGTGCGAAACCGCGCCGCGTCGAGCTTGAGCGGCGCCAGTTCCGCCGCGACCGCCGCATCGAGCCGCCGCGCGGCCTCGGCGCGGAGCACCGACAGCGCCTCGGCCTTGGCCTGGTAATCGAGCCCAGCATCATGCGCAGCGCGTTCAAGCCGCGCAATATCGGCATCGCCGCCTTCGATCGCATCGAGCGCGTCGCGCATCTGAACCATTTTGGCGGGCAGATCGTCGGCGGCGCAATTGTGTTTGCGCGCGGCCGCACGCAGTTCGAACAGCCGCGTTTCGATCCGGTCGAGCAGCAGCGGATCATGCGTCAGCGCATCCATCGCCGCGCCCAGAAGATCTTCGGCCTCGCCCGCCTCGATCACTGCGCGATCGAGCGCGGCCAGTGCCTCGGCCAACAAAGGATGCTCGGTTGCAATCCGGTCGAGCCGGCGTGCCGCGCTGCGCAAGCCGGCGAGCGCCGAATCCGACCCCTCCCACAAGACTTGCAGCCCGGCCAGGTCACCCGACAGCCGCTCACCCTTTTGCATCGATGCGCGCTGCTCGGCCAGATCCTCTTCTTCACCGATCACCGGTTCGAGCGTCGTCAGTTCGGCCAGATGCGCGGTCAACAGGTCTTCGTCCGCACGCGCCGCCGCAACGACGCTGCGCGCCTGCTCCAGTTCGGCACCCGCGCGGCTCCACCGCTGCCATGCCTGCGTCACTCCTGCGACATCGGCATGCGCATACCGGTCGAGCAGCGCCCGATGCCCGCGTGCATTGACCAATCCGCGATCATCATGCTGGCCATGCAATTCGACGAGGAACCGCGACAATTCGCGCAACAGCGCCACGCCGACAGGCTGATCATTGATAAACGCGCGGCTGCCGCCGTCGGCGCGCACGCGGCGCTTGATGATCAGCGCCTCGCCCGGCTCGACGTCGACTTCCGCCTCGGACAAAGCGGCGCGGATCGGATCGGGCAAGCGGTCGAATTCGAATGTCGCAGTCACACTGGCCAGATCGGTGCCCGCGCGCACCAGCCCGGTATCCGCGCGATCGCCCAGCACCAGCCCCAGCGAATCGAGCAAAATCGATTTGCCCGCACCCGTTTCGCCCGTCAGCACGCCCAGCCCTGCGGCAAAGCCGAGATCAAGCGCCTCGATCAGGACAACGTTGCGAATGGCAAGTGTGGTCAACATTGGCCCTGTCATACCCAACAGTGTGCCCGCCGTCACGCTTTGTTCTCATTTTGGGAAACCGGCAACATTTCAGTCACGTTACACAGTGCCACAAGAACGAAACGTGATTGTGACAATGATTCGCCTCATGATGAGCAGGCCACCCGGTCCGCAAACCATGAAAGGGCAAGCCCGATGGCACAGCGCGCGCTTTTGAAGGATGGCAAGAAAGGCCTGCCTTCAGCCAAGGATCTCGCGACTTCGATCCCCGCCTGGCTCGATCTGCCGGAACCGCGCGGATTTCGGCCCAAGCGCAAATTGCGCACGGTGTGGATTTCCGACCTGCACCTGGGCACGCGCGGTTGTAACGCGACGATGCTGCTCGATTTCCTCGCCTCGATCGAATGCGAAACGCTGTACCTGGTCGGCGACATCGTCGATGGCTGGCGCCTGTCAAAGGGCTGGTACTGGCCCGACGAGCACAACGAAGTCGTCCGCCGCGTGCTGAAAATGGCGCACCGCGGCACCCGCGTGGTGCTGATCGCGGGCAATCACGACGAAATGCTGCGCCCTTATGCGGGGATGAGCTTCGGCGGGGTCGAGCTCGCGCTCGATGCGATCCACACGACCGCCGATGGCCGCCGCCTGCTGATCACGCATGGCGACGGGTTCGATGGCGTGGTGCTCTATGCCCGCTGGCTCGCCTTCGCCGGCGACCAGGCGTACGAATTCCTGCTGCGCACCAATCGCTGGGTCAACATGATCCGCCGCCAGTTCAAACTGCCGTACTGGTCGCTGTCGGCCTATATGAAAAAGCGCGTGAAAAACGCGGTGCAGTTCGTATGCGATTTCGAAGAAGCGGTGGCGCATGCGGCGCGTGACATGGGCGTCGATGGCGTGGTCTGCGGCCATATCCATTGCGCGGAAATCCGCCAGATCGGCGGAGTGACCTACTACAACGACGGCGACTGGGTCGAAAGCTGCACCGCGCTGATCGAAGACGCACATGGCGCGATGTCGCTGGTCCACTGGGCCGACGAAATCGCCAAATCCTCTGCCGCACCGATTGCCGCAGAGGCCGAACCCGCCCAGCGCGAAGGGGTTGGCGCATGAGGCTGGCGATCTGCACCGACGCCTGGCACCCGCAAGTCAATGGCGTCGTCCGCACGCTGTCGACCACGGTCGACCTGCTGATGAAGCGCGGGCACGAAGTCGAATTGATCACCCCGTCGCAGTTTTTCACCTTTGCGCTGCCCGGCTATGATGAAATCCGCCTGGCAATGGCGCCGCGTTTCGGCACACGGCGCACGTTGCACGCCTTTGCGCCAGATATCGTGCATATCGCGACCGAGGGCCCGATCGGCTGGAGCGCGCGTGGCTGGTGCAAGGCCAACGGCGTGCCGTTTACCAGCGCATTTCACACGCGGTTTCCCGATTATGCCGCGGTCCGCACAGGGCTTAGCGCTGCGCATTTCTGGCCGCTGATGCGCCGGTTCCATGCGCCGAGCGAAGCCGTGCTCGTCTCGACGCACAGTCTGGCGCGCGAACTGGCGGCATTCAGTATCGATCATACGCGGATGTGGTCGCGCGGTATCGACAATGCGCAATTTCATCCATGCCACGCGCCGCACCCGGCGCTGGCCGACCTGCCCCGGCCGATCATGCTCAATGTCGGGCGTGTCGCGGTTGAGAAAAACCTGACTGCGTTTCTGGATGCCGATGTGCGCGGCACCAAAGTCGTCGTCGGCAATGGGCCCGATCTGGATGCGCTGCGTGCGCGTTATCCCGATGCGGTGTTCATGGGCGGGCTGTCGGGTCAAGCGCTGGCGAGCGCCTATTGCGCGGCCAATGTGTTCGTTTTCCCGAGCCGTACCGATACGTTTGGCTTGGTGATGATCGAGGCCATGGCGTGTGGGGTGCCGGTTGCGGCTTATCCCGTGCCGGGGCCGCTCGATATCGTCGGGCGTGATGGCCGTGGGCCGGACGATGCCTTGCCGATGCAGGTCGGTGCGCTGGACGACGACCTGACGATGGCGATCACGCGCGCGCTGCGTTGCGAGCGGATGGGCGCTGCGGTCTATGGCGCCAGCTATTCGTGGGACGCCGCGACCGACCAGTTCGTAAGTGCCATCAGCGAAGCGCTGGAACGCCGCAAAGCGCGCGAGTTGCTAGCGGCCTGACTACTACTTTTCGTCATCCCGGACTTGATCCGGGATCCCACTTTTCTTTGAGTGCTCGCGCGGAAAAAAGCAGTGGGGTCCCGGATCAAGTCCGGGACGACGATGGTGATATATTTGCGAAAACCCGCGAGAAGATAGTGCTAGATTCGCGAAAAACCCGCGATCAGCTCGCCTTGGTGTTCGGCGCCTTGCTGTTCATCAGCTTGAACGCGCGCTCGTACCATTCGTTGCCGGGGTAGTTGGCGCCCAAAACAGCAGCGTTTTTCTGCGCCTCGGCCGGGATGCCCAGCGCGAGATAGCATTCGACCAGACGATACAGCGCTTCCGGCGTATGACTGGTCGCCTGGTAGCGATCGATCACCGCGCGAAAACGGATCGCGCTCGCCAGCAATTTGCCGCTGTGCTGATAATAACGCCCGATTTCCATTTCCTTGCCAGCAAGGTGATCGTTCACAAGGTCGATCTTCAGCTTGGCGTCGGTGGCATATTGGGTCGCAGGATAACGGCGGATCACTTCGGTCAGCGCGTCGAGCGCCTGCTTGGTGTCCTTCTGATCGCGCTGCACGTCGCTGATCTGCTCATAATAGCACAGCGCAACAAGGTAATAGGCATAAGGCGCGTCCTTATTACCAGGATGCACCGACAGGAACCGCTGCGCCGCCTGAACCGATTTGGCATAATCGCGCGCCACATAATAACTGAACGCGCTCATCAATTCGGCGCGGCGGGCCCAGGGCGAATAAGGATGCTGGCGCTCGACTTCATCAAACAGCGCAGCGGCCTGCTTGGCATCGCCCGCGTCAAGCCGCGCACGCGCCGCAATATACAGCGTGTCGACATCGCGCGCGACATAAGCGACGTCCTTCTTCGGCTTGCCCGAACCGCCGCAACCGGCCAGGCCGATAGACAGAGTGGCAAGCGCAAGGATAGGCAGGCGGAGCGGATGGCGGGCGATTGTGTCAAGCGTCATGGCGCCCGTATAACCAGCGACTTCGGATACGCCAAGTGCCGTTCGCAACCCGTTCGCATTATTCATTTTGGCCAGGGATCGGGATAGTGGAGCGGGCGCTTTAGTGATGCGAATTTAAGGGCCTCCGGCGGCAAAGGGCCATGGGCCCTTTGATCCCGTTACCGTCTTGAACTGCGCGCTGGCTATGCGTTTGCGCGCCCCCGCGCAGCGGCCATCGTCTCCCGGCGCAGCGGCGGGATGCTCCGCTGAGTTAATGCACCAACGCGGACGGTAACGGGATGCAAGGGCAATGGCCCTTGCCCGCCGGAGGCCCTTAAACGCCCGCCGGAGGCACCTTAAGCGTGCACGTGGTCATCCAACTGGTCGAACGGAGCCTCGACCGCAATCGCGTCGGCCAGCGTAATCCGATCGAGGATCGCCGCGGTTTCGTCGCGCAGTTGCAGCATCAGCCCGCGCAACCGGCAGTCTTTTTCGGGCAGGCAGTTGGCGCAGGTTTCGTGCGCATTGCGACTGGCGCAGGGCACGAGCGCCAGGCTGCCGCGTGACAGGCGGATGATATCGCCATAGCGCACGTCGACCGGGGGCAGCGCCAGTTCGTAGCCGCCGTCGCGGCCGCGCTGTGATACGACGACGCCTTCGCGCGCCATTTCCGACAGGATCACGGTCAGGAACTTGCGCGGAATGTTCTGCGCCTCGGCTATCGCATCGAGCCGCACCGACCCCCGGCCAAACCTGTCGGCGAGGTGCTGCAAGGCACGGATGGTGTAGCGCGTTTTCTGCGATAGCATGGCGTCATTCTGGGCAGTTGCGGGGGGATGTCAACGCATTCACTGGAGTTTATGCGACAATTGCGCGCCGGCGCGCGTAAATGCCGAATGCTGCGATGATCACATAGCATACCGCGGGGACGAGCAGCGCGATCTCCAGGCTGCCCGTGATATCTGCGACATAGCCCAGCAGCGGCGGCACAAGCGCCCCGCCGACGATCGCGACGCACAAGACGCCGGAGCCGTCGGCCGCGCGATCGCCCAGCCCTTCGCTGGCGAGCGTGAAGATGGTCGGGAACATGATCGAATTCATCAGGCCGATCGCCAGGTAGCTGCCGGCGGCCACCATGCCGGTGGTCTGCGTGGTCACTGCGATCAGCGCGAGCGCGCCGACCGCGGTAAACGCCAGGACTTTGCCGGGATCGAGCACGCGCATCACCGCCGAACCGATCAAACGCCCGGCCAGCATCCCGCCCCAGTAAAACGGCAGCAGCTTGCCCGCGCTTTGTTCGTCGACTGCGAGCACATGCGCCTGGCGCAGGTAATTGACGGTCGTCGAGCCGATCGCGACTTCGGCGCCGACATACATGAAGATGCACAGGGCGCCGATGCCGAAGCGCGGCTGCAGCAGCAGGTCGAAGCTTTTCAGGACCGAGCCGTGGTCGTGATGTTCGCCTTTCAGCTTGTTGCGATTGGCATAAACCACGGCCGCGACAACCGCGAGCGCGATCGCCAGGCCGATATAGGTGTGGACCACGGCCGTTGTCGCCAACGAGCGATAGGCGTCGAGCGCGGCGCCGTGCAGGTCGCTCGCGGTTTCATGCGCGAGGGTGCCAAGGATCAGGATTGCGCCGACATAAGGGACAATCGTCGTACCGGCGGAATTGAACGCCTGGGCAAAGGTCAGGCGGCTCGGCGCAGTGCGCGCGGGCCCGAGCAGCGAGATCAGGGGGTTGGACACGACCTGCACGATCGTGACGCCGCTCGCCAGCACGAACAGCGCGAACAGGAACAGGCCGAAGGTTGCGGTGTGCGAAGCCGGAATGAACAGCAGGCAGCCCGCCATCATCGTCACCAGGCCGAATGCCGCGCCGCGCATATAGCCGACGCGTTTGACCAGCGCGGTGCCGGGGATGCTGATGATCGCATAGGCGCCAAAGAACGCGGTCTGGACCAGCATCGCCTGGCTGTAATTGAGCGTGAACAGCTCTTTCAGCTTTGGAATGACGACATCGTTGAGCGAGGTGATCCCGCCAAAGATAAAGAACAGCGCCATGACGAAACCCTGAAGGCCGGGCGCATCGATGTGATCGTCTTTCGCGGTCAGAACGTCGGTGTTGGTCGTGACAGAAGGAGCAGGCGCCATTGGAATCCTCAAATGTCGCCGATCTGGTGCGCGGCGTTCGTTCGGGGGCTTGGGCGAGCGGCGGGGCGAAGTAAACCCGCATACGTATGGGCTTGCTCGAAAGGAATGGCCGGGCGTCTGTCACGCCCGGCCTTCAAAGTATCAGTGTGCCGATTGTTCCAGGTACGCGATCAGGTCGGCGCGGTCCTTGGCATCGGGAATGCCGGCGAAGGGCATGCGCGTGCCGGGCACGAATTTGGTCGGCGCGGTGATGAACATGTCGAGATTGGTGGGGGTCCAGGCGATCCCCTTGGCGGTCATCGCGGCCGAATACGTAAAGCCAGGCATCGATCCCGACTTGCGCCCGACAATCCCCTTGAGCGAAGGCCCAAGCAGGGTGCGCCCGGTGTTTAGATCGTGGCACGCGGCGCAGCGCGCGAATACGGTCTTGCCACGCTCGGCATCGGCGGCATTGGCCTGCGTGGTCATGCCCAAGGCGAGCAGCGCGGCAGAACCAAGTATGATGTTGGAAAAAGTCATCGAAATTGCTCCCCTGTTGACATGCGCGAAATAGCCGCAACCGGCTTTCACGGCGCTGAATGGCCCGCGGGCCGATTGTTCAGACTGGCTGGGTCAGCAGCCCGAGCGCCGGAATACCGACCGACCGGCGCCCGCCGTAATCGGTGCGCACCACGATCAGGCCCTGGCGCTCGAGATGATCGAGCAGGCGGCGAATGCGCCCCGAAGACCGCGTGCCATAGACAGTGGCGAGCCGGTCATCGTCGGGGCACGGCGCGCCCTCGGTCGCCGCCACGGCCAGCACCATCAGCGGCGCGAGCAGATCGTCGGGCACATCGCGGCCCAGGGCAACAACCGCGCGCCATTGCGGCGCCATGTCGTCATGGATGCCCGCGATCGCCATCGCAAACCGGCGGCGGAATGCAGGCAGATCGATGCCTGGCGAAATCCGCGCCATGCGGCAGCGCACGGTAAAATCCTGGTACAACTGCGCCGGTGGCTGGAATGTGCAATCGGACTCCTGCACCATTTCCTCGAGGATCGCCGCGACGGTCGCGGCGTCTTCCTCGGCGGCAAACAGGCTGGGCTCGACCGGCGGCTCGACCGTTTCGGTCAGGGGCTGGCCTTCGGAAATCTGGTCGATCAATTCGCTGGCGTCGGGCGCGGCGGGGTCTTCGTCCACGATCCGCCGTACGGGTTCCTCGGCTTCGTCGCGCAACAGCGTGTCCATCGTGCCGCCGGCCATGTCGGGCAAAGGCATCAGGCCCTGGATGACATTGCGCGCGACGGTTTCGACATCGGCGATCCGCACCGACACCGGGCGCCGTGCGATCGCCGGGCCCAGCCCGAGGAAATGCCCGCGTTCCAGGTCGCGGATCGCCTCGGCCTGGCGTCGCTCCATGCCCAGCAGATCGGCCGCGCGCGCCATGTCGATATCGAGAAACGTGCGGCCCATCAGGAAATTCGACGCTTCGGCGGCGACGTTCTTGGCCAGCTTGGCCAGGCGCTGCGTCGCGATCACGCCGGCGAGCCCGCGCTTGCGCCCGCGGCACATCAGGTTGGTCATCGCGCCCAGCGACAGGCGGCGTACTTCGTCAGACACATCGCCGGCGGCCGCTGGCGCAAACATCTGCGCCTCGTCGACGACGACCAGCACCGGATACCATTCGTCGCGCGGTGCATCGAACAGGGTGTTGAGGAAGACCGCCGCACAGCGCATCTGTGCCTCGAGATCCAGCCCATCGAGCGCCAGTACAACCGAAGCGCGATGCGTGCGGATCCGCGCGGCGAGACGCACGATCTCGGCTTGGTCATAGGCCGCGCCGTCGATGACGACATGGCCATAGCGTTCGGACAAAGTGACGAAATCGCCTTCGGGATCGATCACCACCTGCTGGACGAGTTGCGCGCTCTGTTCGAGCAGGCGGCGCAGCAGATGCGATTTGCCCGACCCCGAATTGCCCTGCACGAGCAGGCGCGTCGCGAGCAATTCCTCGATGTCGATACGGATCGGCGCCCCGGCCCGGTCGGCCCCAATGACTATGCCTGCGCTCACGGTGGTGGCTTTATCGCGCATGGGCAAAGGGGCAAGCCCTTTGGCGGTGGCTATCCACGGCCTTTCAATCAACCGTGGACTTCATACACCCACGCCCGCTCATCCTGAGCTTGTCGAAGGACGCGCGCTGAGGTTAGCCCAACGCGCGGTTGCAAGAGCGCCCCGACCATCTGTTGCGCGCGTCCTTCGACAAGCTCAGGATGAACGGGTGTTGTTAAATCTGATCAGCGTGGGGGCGCCTCAATTGACGCCCCCTCACCCACATCAATGCCGGATCAGGTAATCGAACGCCGACAACGCGGCCTTGCTACCCTCACCCATCGCAATCACGATCTGCTTGTACGGCACAGTCGTCACGTCACCCGCGGCAAACACACCGTGGATATTCGTCTCGCCACGCGCATCGATCTCGATCTCGCCGCGATTGCTCAAGGCAACCGAGCCCTTCAGCCATTCCGTATTCGGCACAAGGCCGATCTGGACGAAAATGCCGTCGAGATTGATCGTGTGGTCCTCGCCGGTCTCACGGTGGCGATAGATCAGCGCGGTCACCTTGTCGCCATTGCCCACCACTTCGGTGCTCATCGCCGATACGTGGATCGTCACATTGGGCAGGCTGCGCAGCTTGGCCTGCAAAACCGCATCGGCACGCAACTGGCTGTCGAATTCGACCAGCGTGACATGCGCGACGATCCCGGCGAGATCGATTGCGGCCTCGACGCCCGAGTTGCCGCCTCCGATCACGGCGACGCGCTTGCCTTTGTACAGCGGGCCGTCGCAATGCGGGCAATAGGCGACACCGCGGTTGCGGTATTCGTCTTCGCCGGGGACGCCCATCTGGCGCCAGCGGGCGCCGGTCGACAGGATGACCGTCTTCGCCCGCAAAGTCGCGCCGCTTTCCAGCTCGATCGTGGCCAGGCCGTCACCGTTGGCGGGCGACAGCTTGATCGCTTTATGCAGGTTGATGATGTCGACGTCGTAATCCTTGACGTGCTGTTCCAGATGCGCGGCCATTTTCGGCCCTTCGGTTTTCGAAACCGAGATGAAGTTTTCGATGCCCATCGTGTCGAGCACCTGCCCGCCGAAGCGTTCGGCGACGACGCCGGTGCGGATGCCTTTACGTGCGGCATAGATCGCCGCGGCTGCACCTGCAGGACCGCCACCGACGACGAGCACGTCGAACGGGTCTTTCGCGCCGATTTTTTCGGCAGCGCGGGCTGCTGAGCCAGTGTCGAGCTTGGCGACGATCTGCGCCAGGTCCATGCGGCCCTGGCCAAACGGTTCGCCGTTCAGGAAAATCGTCGGCACGGCCATGATCTTGCGCTTGTCGACTTCGCCCTGGAACAGCGCGCCATCGATCGCGACATGGCTGGCGCGCGGATTGAGCGCCGAAATCATGTTGAGCGCCTGCACCACGTCGGGGCAATTCTGGCACGTCAGCGAGAAGAACGTTTCGAAATGCAGCGGACCATCGAGTTCGCGCGCCTGGTCGAGCAGGTCGGCGTCTTCCTTGGGCGGGTGGCCGCCGACATGAAGCAGCGCGAGGATCAGCGAAGTGAATTCGTGGCCCAGCGGCAGGCCGGCAAAGGTCACGCGGGCGGGTTCACCGGCCGCGGCGACGGAGAAACTGGGCTTGCGGGCATCGTCGCCGTCGAAACGCGCGGTGACCTTGTCGGACACGGCGACGATTTCGGACACGAGCGCGCGCGTATCGGCGGATTTGCTGTCGTCACCCAGGCTCGCCACCAGCTCGATCGGCCGGCGCAGATTACCAAGGTATGCCTTCAGCTGGGCGGTGGTGGCTGCATCGAGGAGAGACATGGGCGTTTACTCATCAGAGGGGGGTGCGACAGGCGCGGTTTCACGGGCGCGAAAGCCGGATCGGCCACGCGCGTTCTATTTTAACAGGGAAAAAATGAGGGGCCGGGCAGCGGCAACAGGGAGAGCCGCTGCCCGGCGGTAGTGGAGCGTTCGCGAGAGGGAAGCCGCGAACGCCCGGGGGGAACCAGTTGGATCAGATCTTGCCGACGAGGTCGAACGAAGGCGAAAGCGTTTCGCCACCTTCTTCCCAGTTTGCAGGGCAAACCTGGCCGGGATGTTCACGCCAGTACTTGGCAGCCTTGATCTTGCGCAGCAGTTCGGCAGCGTTGCGACCCACGCCTTCTGGCGTGATTTCAACGAGCTGCACGATGCCGTCGGGATCGACGACGAACGTGCCGCGGTCGGCCAGGCCTACGCCCTGGCGCAGGATGCCAAAGCTGTTCGACAGGTCATGGTTCTGATCGCCGAGCATGTAGTAGTTGATCTTGCCGATGGCTGGCGAGCTGTCGTGCCATGCCTTGTGGCTGAAATGCGTGTCGGTCGAAACGCTGAACACTTCAACACCCATCGACTGCAATTCGGGATATACGCCGGCGAGGTCTTCGAGCTCGGTTGGGCACACGAAGGTGAAATCGGCGGGGTAAAAGAAAAACACTGCCCATTTGTCGGCAATGTCGGCCTGCGTCACATCGACGAAGGTGCCCTGGTGATAGGCGGTGTTCGCGAACGATTTCATGGGGGTGCCGACGATTGACATGATCTGCTAAAGTCCTTTTGAGATGACCCGGTGGGGCCGGTTAGGGAAGCGATGACCGTGAAATAGGCGCACCCGTCGTGCATTTCCAATGATCAATTCCGCCCATATTGATCTAGTTTCTCGATCAATAGGCCATGACGCGATCTGAACACCCCCGCGCGCGGCTTGCAAATAATGCAATCGCAGATCACAATCTTGCACTTGAAAACGGATGCTCGTTTCTCCACTTGCGAAAAAACAGAACGAAAGTGTTCCATTAATCCGGCCATGCTATAGTGGCAGCGGCACACGGAACACCGGACCGCCAAAACTCCGACCATCCGCGCGACACTTTGATCTTTGCATCATCAGGATACCCCATGACCGCCCAGACTGATCCCTCCTCCACCCAGACGCTGCCTGAAACCGGCACTTCGGAGGCGAATTCCGGGCGCCGGCGCCTGCTGCGCACAGTCGGGATCGTCGCGCTGATCGTGGGCGGCGCGTATGGCATCTATGCCTACATCGGCTACCTGAACCACGGCCAATATGTGCAATCGACCGACGACGCGAACCTCGTCGCCGATGGCGTGACGATCAGTTCGAAACTCGCGGGCTATGTTCGCACGGTCGCGGTGACCGACAACCAGCCGGTCAAGGCGGGCGCACTGCTGGTCGATGTCGACCCCACCGATTACCGCATCAAGCTGGAACAACTCACCGCGCAGGAAGACGTCGCGAAATCGGGCCGCGCCACCAACCAGGCGAACATTACCGAAGGCGAGGCCGGCGTCGCGCAGGCACGCGCGTCGCTCGTCAATGCGCAGCGCGACCTGAGCTATTACAACGGGGAAGTTGCGCGCTATCGCCCGCTCGTTGCCGAAGGTGCTGAGCCGAAACAGACGCTCGACCAGATGATCTCGAACCGCGACAAGGCGGCCGCGACCGTTGCCGCGCAGCAGGCCGCACTGGCGTCTGCCGGCGGCAAGCTCGATTCGGCACGCGCGCAACTGGGCCAGACCAAAGCCCAGATCGAGGCCGCCACGGCGCAGGCCGATGCCGCGCGCACCGATCTCAACACCACGCGCCTGGTTGCGCCGGTGAACGGCCAGGTCGCATCGTCGTCGGTGCGCGTCGGGCAATATGTGCAGCCCGGCCAGCGCCTGATGACGATCGTGCCGATCCAGGCGATCTATATCGAGGCCAATTACAAGGAAACGCAGATCGGCCTGATGCGTCCGGGCCAGCCCGCGACGATCGATGTCGACGCCCTGCCCGGCGTCGAATTCCACGGCACGGTCGAAAGCATCACGCCAGGCACCGGCGCGACGTTTTCGCTGATCCCGCCGCAGAACGCGACCGGCAACTTTACGAAAATCGTCCAGCGCGTGCCCGTGCGCATCCGCATCGAGGCAGGCGCCGAGGCGCGCAAGGTGCTCGTCCCGGGCCTGTCGCTGCGGGTCGAAATCGATACGCTGGGCGCACGCGGCGCAATCCACCAGATCCGCAATGAGGAAAAGCAGAACGGGCAATGAGCTCTGCCACTACCTCAGGCGGCCCCGTTGCGCCCGATGGCATCCCCGACGATGTCATCGCGGCCGCAATGCCGAGCGGCCGGCCGAAAAACGCCGACCTGACCGCATGGCTCGCGGTGGTCGCGGGCGCGATCGGCGCGCTGATGGCCACGCTCGACATTTCGATCGTCAATTCCGCGCTTCCGACAATTCAGGGCGAAATCGGCGCATCGGCCACTGAAGGCACCTGGATCGCGACATCGTACCTGGTGTCTGAGATCATCATTATTCCGCTGACCGGCTGGCTGGAACGCGTGTTCGGGCTGAAACGGTTCCTGCTGGTCATGGCGGTCCTGTTCACCGGGTTTTCGATCGCGTGCGGGTTTGCCGAAACGCTGACCGGGATGATCATCGGCCGCGTGGGCCAGGGCTTTACCGGCGGGGCGATGATCCCCACCGGCATGACCATCATCGCCACGCGCCTGCCGCGCCACCAGCAACCGATCGGCACCGCGCTGTTCGGATCGACGCTGATCATGGGCCCGGTCATGGGCCCGCTGGTCGGCGGCTGGCTGACCGAGAATTACAACTGGCACTACGCGTTCTTCATCAACATTCCGGTGTGCATCATACTGGTCGCGTTCCTGATCATCGGCCTGAAATCGGCCGAAATGAAGCTCGACGAGCTGAAACAGGCCGATGTCCTGGGGATCCTGGGCATGGCCGCCGGGCTCGGCGGGCTGACGATCGTGCTGGAAGAAGGCAACCGCGAACAGTGGTTCGATTCGACGCTGATCTGGCGGCTGACCGCGATGACGATCGTCGGCTTCATCATGATCGGCCTGGGCCAGTTCTACGCCAAGCGCCCGGTGGTCAAACTGGCGCTCCTGCGCAACCGGACATTTGCCGCGGTGTTCGTGCTGGGCCTGGTGCTGGGCGCGGTGCTGTATGGCACGTCCTATGTCATTCCGCAGTTCCTGGCGGCGATTGCCGGGTACAACGCGCTGCAGGCGGGCTCGATCGTCTTTCTGTCCGGGATCCCGGCCGCAATGATGATGCCGATGTTTCCGCTGCTGGTCTCGCGGATCGACTTGCGCATCGCGATATTCTTCGGATTGATGATCATGCTGGGCTCGTGCTGGCTCGACACTTCGCTGACCGCGCAATCCGATGGCTCGGACTTCTTTGTGTCGCAACTGATGCGCGGCCTTGGCCAGGCATTTTCGATGCTGTTCCTGAACCAGGCCGCAATCGCCAGCGTCAGGCCCGATGAAGCGGGCGATGCATCGGGGCTGTTCAATGCCGCGCGCAACCTGGGCGGGTCGATGTCGCTCGCGCTGCTGGCGACATTGCAGGACAAGCGGCTGGAATTCCACCACTGGACCATTTTCAACGCGATCCCGGCCAACGGCACTGCGGTGCAGGCCTGGGTGCAAAGCCAGACCAACGGCGTCGGCAACGACGCCACGCTCGGCGCGCTGCAATCGATCAACGGCATGGTCATGCGCGAAGCCCTGGTCATGAGTTATACCGATGAATTTGTCGCGCTGGTGGTTGCGATCGCAATCGCCGCCCCGCTCGTCCTGCTCCTGCGCCCGCTGCCAAAGGGCCATCACAACGTGGTAACGCATTGATGTCTGCCCAACTATCTCAGGCCCGTTTCCTCACCGCCCTGTCGTCGCTGGCGCTGCTCGCGGGCTGCACCACCGTCGGGCCCAAATGGCACGGCGCGCCGGTCACCGCACCTGATGCCGCCGCGCGCGGTGCCTTCGTCCGCGGCCCGGGCGTGGCCACCGCCAACCCGCCAAGCCCGCGCTGGTGGGAAACATTCGGTGATCCGGTGCTCGACAACCTGATCACGCAGGCGCTGGCCGGTTCGCCCGACCTGGCCGCGGCCAAGGCGCGCATCGATCAGTCGCGCGCCAACCTGTCGAGCGCCAGGGCAGCCCGCCTGCCCAGCGCGTCCGTCGGCGTACTCGCCGCCGAAGCCGACCTGCCCGGTACGATCCTGAGCCGCAGCGGACGGCTGTCGGAACAGGTCTATGCCGACAATATCCAGGCATCGTGGGAAATCGACCTTTTCGGCGGCACCAGTCGCAAGATCGAGGGCGCGCGTTTCCGTGCGGCGGCGGCAGAGGCGTCGACCGACGACATCGCGGTTACGCTGTCGGCCGAAATCGCCCGCGATTATGTAATGCTGCGCGCGCAACAGGCGATCGCGGCCGTGCTGATCCAGCAGGTCGATTGCGACACGCGCCTGCTGACCGCGGCACAACAACGCTTTTCGCTCGGCACCGCCGGGCAGCAGGCGGTCAACAACGCGCAGTCCGCACTGGCGCAAAGCCAGAGCGACCTCGCCGATACACATGTCCAGGTGACCGTGCTCGCCGATCAACTGGCAGTATTGTCGGGACGCGAGCCGGGCACGCTCGATACGCTGATCACGACGCCGGGCGCCGTGCCCCTGGTGCCGGCAAATGTCGCGGTCGGCGATCCGGCGCGGCTGCTGCGCCACCGGCCCGATATCCGCATGGCTGAAGATCAATTGGCCGCCGCCAATGCCGATGTCGGCGCAAAGATGGCGGACCGCCTGCCCTCGATCAGCTTCACCGGGATCCTCGGGCTTGGCGGCACCAATGTCGGCGATGCGTTCAGCCCCAGCAGCCTGATCGCGCTGCTGTTGCCGCAGTTGAAATGGAACCTGTTCGACGGCGGCCGCGCCAAGGCGGCAGTCGTCAATGCTCGTGGCGCGCGTGCCGAGGCCGAGGCGAATTACCGCACGAAAGTGCTCGCCGCGCTGCAGGATGCGGAAAATTCGCTGACCCGGTTTGGCGGCCAACGGATCACTCTGGCCAAGGCGATCGAACAGCACGACTCCGCTGTGCACACGGCGACTTTGGAGGCGGACCGCGCCGCTGGCGGCACATTGTCGCGCGCCGATGCGATCTCGGCGCAGCGCCAGACACTGCGCGCGCAGCTCAATACGCTGTCTGCGACAGCGCAATTGTCGACCGACTTCATCGCGGTGGAAAAGGCGCTGGGACTGGGTTGGGAAACGCAGGAACCAGCGAAATGAGCCGCGCGCGTTTCATTTATACCATCTTGACCATGCCCGAAAATCAGGCACACTGGCCGTCTAGAAAGCCAATAAGGTGGATAGGTGAGACGGATGAGCTGGGTTTCAAACATGGGTCGCAAATTCATTGCGGCATACACCGAAGGGCTGGTCATGACCTGCCCGATGCATCGCGCAGAGGCATTTTTCGCCGCGGACGAGCAGGAAACGGGCCCTATGGCCGCAGCGATCAACAAGCCGCAGGATAATGTCCAGGCTGCCCTCCGACCCGAATTCGCGGGATCTTTCAACGGACAACCCATCAGCCAAGTCAGGCATTGATGGAGCGGTTACTGGCTTCATAAGCGTGGGCACGATTGCCGCGCTGGATCCGGCAGATGCCCCAGGCGTCGAACTAACCCTCCACGACGACTCGCCAGGCGCCGCGCTCGTGCGCCGCGGCCGGCCATCGGTCGCCGAGGCCGAAGCGCTATCGGGGCGAATCCTCGATGCGAGCTGGGACGTGCTGCTGGCGGGCGGCTTCGAAAGCTTTACCTTCGACCGCGTCGCGCGCCATGCGCATATCGGCAAGGCGACGATCTATTCGCGCTTTCCAGGCAAAGGCGAACTGATGCGCGCGCTGCTCGTGCGCCGCATCGAAATCCGCAGCGACTTCTTCAAGGCAGCCGGATCGGACCTGGCGATCGAGGAGGCATTCTGCGTGCGCGCGGCCGCCACGATGAAAGTCCTGTTTTCACCCGATGGCGCCCTGCTCGAACGCCTGATCGACTGGCTGGAACAGGAAACCGGCGAAGGCCAGCGCATGCGCGCCCAGGCCTATCGCGATGCGATCCTGTCGATCGGCGATTCGTTGCGCGATGCCGGCCGATTGGGCAAGCATGCCGACGCCAGCGCCGATCAGGATGCCGCGGCCGGACTGGCAGCGCGGCTGTGGCTCGAAGGCCTGATCGGACACGCCAAGCTGGCCTATACCGAGGGCGCATCGTCGCCCGCCGAAATCGAACGCTGGGCGTCCGATTACACCCGCTTCTTCTTTGCCGGCCTGCGCGCCATGGCGTCCGACTGAAGCGTCGAACCATAAGAGCAGCCCCACAACGCACCGTAGCCCCTCCCCTCAGGGGCTAATTCATCGTGGATTCGAAGTTCGATGCGCTGCAAATCAGCGCGCGCACATGGTGCCATGTGGGGCCCTGGCGTTCTGTGCCAAAATGCTTTCAAATTTCTGTTATTTAACAATTCTCGCTCATCCTGAGCTTGTCGAAGGACGCGCGCAACGCTCGCCCAACGCGACGGCAGCATCACCCGGATCGACCGTGGCGCGCGTCCTTCGACAAGCTCAGGATGAGCGAACTTTGGAATTACCATCACAAATTCTAGCGGTCCACCTTGTGTGAATCCACTAGTCCTCAGGGGAGGGCTTTTTTAGCGTCGCCTAAAAGAACAGGGCGGCCCCGTTAAAGGCCGCCCCTTCACTCAACCTCAGAACGAGAAGCGTGCAGTCGCGCCATACGTGCGCGGATCACCCAATTGCCCGACGATCAACCCGGTATTGCCCGGTGCCACCACGAGTTGCTGATAATACCCGACATTGAACGCATTACGCACCCAGCCATAGATGTCGAAACCGCTCTCGGTACGGAAACCCGCACGCACGTTGGTCAGCGCATAGCCATTGACCCAGGTATAGGCCGAAGGCGACGGGTTCGACGAAAACGCCGAGCGATAGTTACCGTCGACGCCCAGATAGACTTCGCCACGATGGCTCAGCGCGGTGACCGGCAGATTGGCTTCACCGCCAAACGACAGCGACAGCTTCGACACGCCAGGCATGCGCTGCCCGGAAATGTCACACGACGCCGGGCTCAGCCCGGGCGTGCCGGCAGCCGCTGCGGTCTGGCCCGCGGCGACAGTCGTGCCACCCGACAATTCGGGCGGGCACGGCGCGCCGGGGAAGCGGATGTATTTGGAATCGTTGTACGCGCCGTTCAGATAGGTGTTGAAACGCGGGCTCGGACGCAAGGTCAGGTCCCATTCGACGCCCTGCACCCGCACCAGCGGCGCGCTGGCGACATAGCCGCGCAGGGCGCTCTGCTGGCCATTGTTCACGATCGCCTGGTAATCGTGGATCTCGGTGCGGAACGCGTCGAGGTTGAACGTCAGGATGCGGTTGAACGCCTGGGTCTTGATCCCGGCTTCGAAATGATCCTCTTTTTCGGGTTTGACCGACACATATTGCAACAGCGGCGCACCGGTCGCATCGGCCGGAACGCCGTTGAGATTGATCCCGCCCGATTTGAACGTGTGCGCATACGATGCATAGGCATGGATATTGCGGCTGAACGCATAGCTCGCGGTCACGTCATACGACACGTTCCACGCGCTGTATTTCGCGTTGAAGTTTTCCGGCGCCAGTTGCGATAGCTGCGACAGTTGCGCGGCGGTGTTGACCGTCTGGAACTGCACGGGATTCCCCGAGCCATCGGTGACCGACGAGTTGAAATAGCCGTTCTTGTAATCGTAGTTCAACCGCGCGCCCGGCTGGATCGAGAACGCATCGGTGACTTTCCAGGTCAACTGGCCATAGATCGCCGCGCTGTCGTTGCGCAGGCCGATGCTGTTGCTGGACGACAAACCGTTGAGGCAATTGGTGTTGTAGCAATTGGTCGCGCTGGTCGAAGGGGCCAGCAGCCACTTGCTTGCCGCAGTGCCCTGGACTTGCGACCCTTCGGTGCGCACGACCTGGTCGAAGCCGAACAGGCCGACGGTGAAATCGATCTTCTTGCCTTCATGCGTCAGGCGGAATTCCTGCGTAACCTGGTGCTGTTGCGACGGGTTGGCGGACACTGTCGTCACCGGCAAGCCGGTGTAATCGCGGTCATTGGACGGGTCCCAATGCCAGAACCGCCAAGCGGTGACCGAAGTCAGCGTGCCGACGCTGGTATCGAGCGCAGCCTTCAACGACACACCGCCAACTTCGTTCAGCGCCTTCAGCGGCGTGTCGAGATCGGCGATCCGCGCAAACGGATTGGTGCTGGGCGGCGTGTACCCAGCGACTTTCGCAAGCTGGGTAAACTGCCGGTTGAGCGCGCGCTGGGTCTCGCCAAGCTTCACATAGACAAACCCGCAGCAATCGGGGTCCTGCCGGTTGTAATCGGCCGCCAGCGTGATTTTCAGCGTGTCGGACGCCTTGAACAGCAGTTGCGCGCGGCCACCGATATTGTTCTGCCCGTTGATCTTCGTATCGGTATGCGCGTTCAGCACATTGCCGTCACGATTGGTCGACGACACCGCCAGGCGGATCGCAACACGGTCGCTCAACGGCCCCGATACCGCGCCCTTCAACTGGTAGAACCCTTCGTTACCGACCGAAGCCTCACCGCGCGCGGAGAAATCGAATGTCGGCTGGCGCGTGGTGATATTGATCGCGCCCGCCGTCGTGTTCTTGCCATACAGCGTGCCCTGTGGCCCGCGCAGCACTTCGATCCGGTCGACATCGAGAAAGTCGAAAGTCGCCGAAGCGGGGCGCGCGTAGTAGACATCGTCGACATAGACCCCGACACCCGGCTCGATGCCGTCGTTGGTCAGGCCGAGCGTTGCGCCGAGCCCGCGAATGTTGAGCGACGTGTTGCGCGGGTTCTGCGAGAAAAACTGCAGGGTCGGCGTCAATTGCTGGACCCGGTCGATATTGAACGCGCCGGTGCGGTCGATATGCGTGCTGTCGAGCACCGACAACGAGATCGGCACCGCCTGCGAAGTTTCGGAACGGTGGCGCGCGGTGACCAGGATGATGCCGTCATCCACGACATCCGCCGTGGGCGCTGCCGCAGTTGCGGCAGGCGCCGCATCGGGAGTCGCGGCGAGCGCAGGGTTTGCGGCGATCAGCGCCAGCGGCGCGACAGCAGTCAGCAAAGGACGGAAAGACATGACGTAAATTCCCTGAAATAGCTTTGTTTTTATCAATCGGAAACACGACCGCGCCTCACGCCAGGCTTGCACCCGCGCCGTCACTGGTTTCGTGATCCCGCCTCATGTCGAGACCCGCCACGCGGGCATCCCCCCGGTCCGGCTCAACGAAGCACATCTTATACTCTACTTAAAAAGTAGAAATAGTAGGAGTTCTTTTCGGCCCAAAAGCCAGCCTATCGCGGAACAGTGCCTTGCGGCTGATGTTGTGACATAACCGCCATCGCGCTTGCCAGCACGGCACGCGGGCGTGCACAGACGCCGCAGAGCGTTACAATGGAGTCTCACAGGCGCGATTATGGCCGTTACCCCGCATATCTTTCCGCTGATATCTGCCCTCGACGATACCGGTTCCCTGATCGAGCCTGGCGCGCAGAGCCACGCCGACGACCTGGCCGCGCTGCCGGCAGACCGCTATTTCAATCGCGAAATGAGCTGGCTGCAATTCAACCGCCGGGTTCTGGCCGAGGCGCAGAACACCAATTATCCGCTGCTCGAACGGCTGCGCTTCCTGTCGATATCGGGCAGCAATCTCGATGAATTCATGATGGTCCGCGTCGCCGGCCTGGCCGCGCAAGTCCGCAACCAGATCGACGAGAAATCGCTCGACGGGCAATCCGCGGGCCAGCAGTTGCAGGACCTTCACGGCGCGATCTGCGCGCTGGTCGAGGCACAGTATGCGATTTTCACCGAACTGACGGCACTGCTCGAAGCGCAGGGCGTGCGCCTGATCACCGATCGCAAGCTGACCAAGTCGGAAAGCGATTTCCTCGCCGACTATTTCGAAACCCATGTCCTGCCCGCGCTCACTCCGCAGGCGATCGACCCGGCGCATCCGTTCCCGTTCATCGCCAACCAGGGCAGCGGCATCCTGTTTTCGCTGATCCGCGTCGCCGACAGTGCGTCGGTCAACGAAATGGTGCTGATCCCGCCGGCGATGCCGCGCTATATCCGCCTGCCCGGGCAGCCCGCGACGTGGATCGCGATCGAGGAACTGATCCGGCGCAAGGCCGCGCGCATGTTCCCCGGATTTCGCATCCACGGCAGCGGCATTTTCCGCGTCCTGCGCGACAGCGATATCGAAATCGAGGAAGATGCCGAGGATCTGGTGCGTTATTTCCGCACCGCGATCCAGCGCCGCCGCCGTGGCCGGGTAATCGTGCTCTCGCTCGAATCCGAATTCGACGCGGGCGCAGAAGCGATGCTGCGCCAGCAGATGCGGCTCGATTATGCCCTGGTGATCTCGTCGCGCGGGCCGCTGACGATGACCGGCCTGTCCGCGCTGATCGACGACGAACGCCCCGACCTGAAATTCGAACCCTATACGCCGCGCTATCCCGAACGCATCCTGGAACACAACGGCGACTGCTTTGCGGCGATGCGTGAAAAGGACCTGGTGGTCCAGCATCCGTTCGAAAGCTTCGACGTCGTCGTCGATTTCCTGCGCCAGGCCGCATCCGACCCCGATGTCGTGGCGATCAAGCAGACGCTCTACCGCGCGGGCAAGCAATCGGCCGTGATTGCCGCGCTGATCGCCGCCGCCGAGTCCGGCAAATCGGTCACCGCCGTGGTCGAATTGAAAGCGCGCTTCGACGAAGAGCAGAACCTGCACTGGGCCAGCCAGCTCGAACGCGCCGGGGTCCAGGTGATCTACGGCTTCGTCGACTGGAAAACCCACGCGAAAGTGTCGATGGTCGTGCGTCGTGAAGGCGATGGCTACCGCACATACTGCCACTTCGGCACGGGCAATTACCACCCGGTGACCGCGCGCATCTATACCGACATGTCGTTCTTTACCGCCGATCCGCGGTTTGGCCGCGATGCCGGGCTGCTGTTCAATTTCATCACCGGCTATATCGAACCGCGCGGCGCCGAAATGCTGGCGATTTCGCCCGGCGGCGTGCGGTCGCGGCTGTACGAATGCATCGATCGCGAAATCGGCTTTGCGCGCGCGGGCAAGCCGGCGACGATCTGGGCAAAATTGAATGCGCTGACCGATCCCGACCTGATCGACCGGCTCTATCTGGCAAGTCGCGCGGGCGTGTCGATCACCCTGGTCGTGCGCGGCATCTGCTGCCTGAAACCCGGGGTCAAAGGCCTGTCCGAAACGATTTCGGTCAAATCGGTGATCGGCCGGTTCCTCGAACACAGCCGGATCTGGGCATTCGGCAATGGCGGTGCCTTGCCCAATCGGCGCGCGCGGGTGTATATTTCATCGGCCGACGGCATGAGCCGCAACCTCGATCGCCGGGTCGAAGTGCTGGTGCCGATCCGCAACGGTACCGTGCATGATCAGGTGCTCGACCAGGTCATGCTGGCCAATCTGCTTGACACGGAGCAAAGCTGGCAGCTTGACAGTACGGGTATTTCGCATCGCGTCGCACCAGGTCCGCAACCCTTCAACGTGCATCGGTATTTCATGACCAACCCATCGCTATCGGGACGCGGCGCTGCACTGACCAAAGGGCGCAAAGTGCCCAAATTGGCCTTGCGACGCGGCGGCGCGGCCACCAATTGATCCTGAATCCATGACCCCGTCGGACCGCCGCGCCCCTCGCAAACCGATGCGGGCGATCATCGACATCGGATCGAACACCGTCCGCCTCGTCATCTATGGCGGCCCGCTGCGCGCGCCCGAAGTCCTGCACAACGAAAAAGTCACGGCAAAGCTAGGCAAAGGCGTCGCCGAAAACGGCGCGCTGGGCGGCCGCGCCAGCACCGCCGCACTGGCCGCGCTCGCGCGCTACCGCGCCTTGCTGTCGCTGCGCGGCGTCGACCGAGTCGATGTCGTGGCAACTGCCGCAGTGCGCGACGCGACCAATGGCCAGCAATTCCTCGAAAAAGTCGCGGAAATGGGATTTGCCCCCCGGTTGCTGACCGGCGAGCAGGAAGCCGAAACCAGCGCGCACGGCGTGCTCGGCGCGTTTCCCGGCGCGCGCGGCATCGTCGGCGATCTGGGCGGCGGCAGCCTGGAGCTGGTCGATATCGACGGCGAAACCTGCCGCCATGGCATATCGATGCCGCTGGGCACCTTGCGGCTGCCGGGCCTGCGCGCATCGGGCGATCGCGGCTTTGGCCAGTTCGTCACCGCGTCGCTTAAACAGGCCGACTGGGCCGCCGAACCGGGCGCAACGCTGTACCTCGTCGGCGGATCGCTCCGCGCATTTGCGCGCGTCGCCATGGCGCGGCTCAACTGGGCGATCGACGATCCGCACGGCTTCGAGCTCGACCCGGAGGCCGCGCTGCGCATCGCCAAGACGCTGGTGCGCAAAGTCCCCGGAACGCTAATTGCGCTGCCGGGCATCGCAACGAGCCGTATGAACAGCCTGCCCGATACGGCCGCGCTGCTCGCCGTGCTGATCCGCCAGTTGAAACCGGGAAAGCTGGTATTTTCCTCATGGGGCCTGCGCGAAGGCCTGCTGGTCGAAGACATGCCCGCCGGCATTCGAGGGCAGGATCCACTGGTCGCAGGCATGTCCGCCTTCGTCCAGGAACAGGGCATTCCGCCCCAGATCGCGGCCATGGTTGCCGGATGGACCGTCGCGGCCAGCCCGCCATCGGGTTTCGAACGGCGCGAACGGCTGCGCCTCGCCACGACAATGCTGTGCCTGGCCGCATCGACCGTCGAGCCCAATCTGCGCGGCGACATCGCGCGCGACTGGGCGCTGCGGAAACGCTGGGTCGGCGCCGGCACCACCGAACGCGTGATGCTGGCGGTCGCGATGCTCGCGCACGCCGGCCGGCTCGACGTTCCGCCGCAACTGGCAGCGCTGGTAAGCCCTGAATCGCTGCGCGAGGCGCAAGCCTGGGGCCTGTCGACGCGCCTGTGCCGCCGGTTCAGCACCTGCGCGCCGCAGGGCCTGTCGGGCAGCAGCCTGACCGTGACCAACGAACGCCTGGTGCTGACCGTGCAACCCGCGCTGATGGCGCTGGTCAACGACGGCGTCGAGCGCGATTTGAAGGCATTGGGCGCGCATCTGGGCCTCAAGACGCATGTTCGCTAAAGCCTTTGCCCTGGCGCTGTGCTTCGTCGCAACGCCGGCAATCGCCGCCGACCCGCCCGACTGGACGCAGGCGATCAAGCCGTTCCGCATCGCGCCGGGCATCACGTATGTCGGCACCAAAGGCCTGTCCGCGTACCTGATCGAAACGAGCGCGGGCGCAATCCTGCTCGAAGGCACGATGCGCGCCAACGCCGCGCTGATCGAACGCAATATCGAAAGCCTGGGCGTACCGCTCCATCGCGTAAAAATCCTGATCAGCGATCACGCACATATCGACCACGTCGGCGCCTTGGCCAAGATCAAGCACGACACCGGCGCCCGGATGATCGCGAGCGCACAGGACCGCTGGGCACTGGAACACGGCACACCGCGCGGCGACACCGACTACGGCGTCTGGAAATTCCCCGCCGTCGCAGTGGATGGCGTAGTGCGCGATGGCGAGCAAGTGCGCCTGGGCAACACCGTCCTGACCGCATACCTGACCCCCGGCCATACGCCCGGCTGCACCACCTGGACCACGACCGTCACCGAACACGGCCGGCCGCTGACGATAATGTTCCTGGGCAGCATATCAGTCGCGGGCAACCTGCTGACCGGCAACCACGCCTACCCGACGATCATCCCCGATTTCCGCGCAACCCTGGCGAAATTGGCGCGGATGAAGGCGGACATCGTGCTGACCAGCCACCCCGAAATGTCCGACATGATGAAGCGCGAAGACAAGGCGCAGGCAAGCGGCATCGACGCGTTCGTGGACCCGGCCCTGCTCGGCAAGATTGTCGCCGACGCGAAGACCGACTTCGAGGCCGAGCTGGCCAAGGCGCACTAGGCCCCATCACCCACCCCCGCTCATCCTGAGCCCGTCGAAGGATGCGCGCAAACGCCCGCCCAATTCTCCCGCGCCACACACCAAGCCCCACGGCCGCGCGCATCCTTCGACGAGCTCAGGATGAGCGGGGTGGGGTGGAAGCGCGAAATTCAAGCAGCCGGGTGCGCAGCCTCCCTGGCCGCTTCCGCCTCCGCAGCAGTCAAAACACGCAAAACATTCCCCGACCACACCTTGGCGATATCATCGCGGCTATACCCCGCCTTCAACAGCAACTCAGTAATCTTGGGCAAGCTAGCGACATCTTCCATCCCGACAACCCCGCCACCGCCATCCCAATCAGCGCCAATCCCAACATGATCAACACCCGCAACCTTCAACGCATGCAGCAAATTCTCGCTGAACAGCGCAAATGTCGCCCCATCCTTCACCGGATGCGCAGTCATGATCGCGCGGCGCTCATCCATCATCGCGCTCTGTTCAGCCGCGCTCAACGCGCGATCCTCAGGGTATTTCTCCATCATCGCCTTGATCGCGGCATCGCGCGCAGGATCGGGCGCATCGGCCTTCAGATACACGGTGTTGATCTGGATCACCCCACCCTGCGCCGCCAGCGCGCGCAAATGCGCGTCGTCGATATTGCGCGGATGGTCGAAAATCGCCTTGCACCCCGAATGCGTCAGGATAACCGGCGCCTTTGACAGCTTCAGCGCATCATCGAGCGACCCATCCGAACTGTGCGACAGATCGGCAACCACGCCCAGGCGGTTCATTTCCGCCAGCAATGCCTTGCCCGCCGGGCTCAGGCCATTCCACTTCGGCTTGTCGGTCGAACTGTCGGCAAACTGGTTGTCGCGGAAATGCGCAAAGCCCGAAATGCGCACGCCCATGGCGTAGAACACATCGAGCATCGTCACATCATCGCCAATCGGCCAGGCGTTTTCGATCGACAGAAACACCACCAGCTTCCCGCTAGCAGCAATCCGCTGCGCATCGGCGGCCTTGTCGGCCAGCGCAAACACGGTTGGATTTGCCGCGACCATATCGTGGATCTCGACCCCGCGCATGATCGCGGCCGACCGCGCCGCGCGCGTCGCCGCCGGAGTCAGCGGGCCTTGCGCGGTATAAATCGCCCAGAATCCGCCATCGAGATGGCCCTGTTTCATCCGCGGCACGTCAACCTGGCTGAAATCGCGTTTCGCGTCATGGCGATCCATGATCGACCAGCCCGGAACATGGAGGAATTCCGGCGTATCGAGATGCGTGTCGAGCGTCAGCAATGACCGATGCACGCGCATAGCCTCGGCCGACACGATTGGTGCTGGTGCAGTCGCATGCTTCACGGGCTTTGCAGCCAGCGGCCCCGCCAGCAACCCGCATGCCATCCCGGCCAGCAACAACGATCCGGTGGCGAGTGACGATCGAAGCATGCGCAGTTCCCTTGTCTGGCCGATTGGTATGCCGTGTCGTGACGACCCCGGCAGCGTAATCCAAACGCTTTGTGAGTCCACGGTTTAATATCAATCGTTTGCCATACCGACCCGCAACATCTGCCGCGCATTTCTGGCCAGATCTTAACTTAACACTACCAAATCTTAAGGTACGTTGCTTATACGCAGCCAGGAATTTCGCTGCCGCACACAACGAAGTCGCACATTCATGAATGCTTCCCAGGCCTATCCCACGCACCCGAATGCGTCGCGCCGTTCCGAACGGCTCGGCGTGCATGCGAAAGTGCAGTATCGCCGCTCGACCGTGCGCATGGCCGGCGTGACGCTCGATCTGTCGTGCCATGGCGTCCGGCTGGCCGCGATCGAACGCATGCGCATCGGCGAAGTGCTGTGGATCACCCTGCCCGGCCTGCAACCCCGCCGCGCAGTCGTCAAATGGGTCGATCGCTTCGATGTCGGCTGCGAATTCGATGAAGCGCTCCATCCCGCGGTCCTGGACCGGATCGCTGCGGGCGAAATGAACTGATTGGGGTTCCCCTGACCCGGCGCGCCGGTTAGGGACAATCCATGTTGCGCCTCACCGAACTGAAACTGCCGCTCGACCACAGCCCCGAAGATCTCGAAACCGCGATCTGCGAGCGCCTGCAGATTGCGCGCGCCGATCTCGTGCGGTTCGCGCTGGCCAAGCGCGGCAACGACGCGCGGCGCAAAAGCAATATCCAACTGGTCTATGCCGTCGATGCCACCGTCAACGACGAACCCACAGTGCTCGCGCGCTGCGAGGGCGACAAGGATGTCCGCCCCTCGCCCGACACCGGCTACCGCTTTCCGGTCATGGCGCCGGCCGATTGGAACGGCTCCCGTCCGGTCGTGATCGGCGCGGGCCCGTGCGGGCTGATGGCCGCGCTGATCCTGGCGCAGATGGGCCTGAAACCGATCGTGATCGAGCGCGGCAAAGCCGTACGCGAACGCACCCGCGACACCTGGGGCCTGTGGCGCCGCTCGGTCCTGACGCCCGAATCCAACGTGCAATTCGGCGAAGGCGGCGCCGGCACATTTTCCGACGGCAAATTGTACAGCCGGATCAAGGACCCGCGCCACCTTGGCCGCAAAGTCCTCGTCGAATTCGTCAAGGGCGGCGCGCCCGACGACATCCTGTTCGAAGCGCACCCGCATATCGGCACGTTCCGCCTCGTCACGATGGTCATGAGCATCCGCGCGACGATCGAAGCGCTCGGCGGCGAATACCGCTTCGAAACGCGGGTCGAAGATTTCGAAGTCGCGACCGATCCAGCAGGCACGCGCCGCCTGACCGCGCTGCACCTGTCGGACGGAACACGCCTGGCCGCAGAACACGTGATCATGGCAGTCGGCCATTCGGCGCGCGATACATTCCAGGTGCTCCACGACCGCGGCGTGCACGTCGAAGCCAAGCCTTTCGCGATCGGCGTGCGCATCGAACACCCGCAAAGCTGGATCGACCGCGCGCGCTACGGCACGTTCGCCGGCAACAAGATCCTTGGCCCGGCAGCCTATGCGACATCGCACGCCTGTAAGACCGGGCGCACGGTCTACAGTTTCTGCATGTGCCCCGGCGGCCAGGTCGTCGCCGCAACCAGCGAACCGGGCCACGTCGTCACCAACGGCATGAGCCAACACTCCCGCGCCGAATTCAACGCCAATTCCGGCCTCGTCGTCGATATCGACCCCGCCCGCGACTATCCCGGCGGGCCTCTCGCGGGCATCGCATTCCAGCGCAAATGGGAAAGCCTGGCCTTCACCGCCGGCGGCAGCGATTACCGCGCCCCAGGCCAGAAAGTCGGCGACCTGGTCGCCGGTCGCGCCTCATCGGGCGAATTCGGCAGCGTGATCCCCTCCTACCAACCCGGCGTCCGCCTGACCGACCTCGCCCAATGCCTGCCCGATTACGTGATCGCCTCGATCCGCGAAGCGCTCCCGGTATTCGGCCGCCAACTCCCCGGCTACGACCACCCCGACGTGATCATGACCGGCGTAGAAACGCGCACGTCCTCACCAGTGCGCATCCGCCGCGGCGCCGATCTGCAGAGTGTGAACACCCCAGGCCTGTACCCGGCAGGCGAAGGCGCAGGCTACGCCGGCGGCATCCTGTCCGCCGCAGTCGACGGCATCCGCGTCGCCGAAGCACTGGCACTGACCCTGCTGACCCCCAAGGACATGTAAAATCCTCCCCGGTACGGGGAGGGGGACCGCGCGCAGCGTGGTGGAGGGGCCTCACCCCACGCGAAAAACTGGCGTTGTAAGCACGACGGCGTTGCGCCTGGAGTTCATCGCTGGATCCGGACGCACCGCCCCTCCACCGCTGCTTCGCGCGGTTCCCCTCCCCGTACCGGGGAGGATTTTTACGCGCGTATTTGAAATGCCTATGCTTTATTGGGGCAACGATCGGCTTGAATGCAGTTTTTGCAACCGCAGCACATCCTTTCGCACTTGCACAATAACCGCGAGGGGCCCATTTGAAACTCGCCTTTCAGGCATCCTCTCCCAAACTTATACAGGCCGACCGGGCAACTGGTCGGCCTTTTTTTTGTCGTCGTGAACCGCTAAAATTTGCGGCGCAAATTCAAAATGCCCGCTCATCCTGAGCCTGTCGAAGGACGCGCGCTACGGTCGATCCGGGTGATGTTGCCCAAGCGTTGGGCCAACGTTGGCGCGTGTCCTTCGACAAGCTCAGGATGAGCGGACCTTGTTGAATAACAGAGACTTCGAACCCACGATTTGTGCATGAATCAGACGCGATATCATGCTGCACCTGGCTAGATCCCGATCCGCGCCTCACCATCATTCCGCCCAAGCTCCACAAACTGATCACGCAACCACGCAGCCGCCGGCCCCGGCGGCGCATCGGTCCGCCAGATCGCCGACAGCCCATACCGCCCCCCGCTATGATCCGGCAGGTTCAGCCGCACCAGCGCACCGGACTCAATGTCGGCCGCGACCATAGGCAGCGGCATACTCCCCCAGCCCACGCCTTCGCGAAGCAGCGCGTGCTTCGCCGACAGATCCGCCAGGCGCCAGGTCTTGCGGCTGACCACGCCAAAATCCTGCCCCTCAGTCAGACGCGACCGGTCCGACAGCACAAGCTGGACATGATCACGCGCCGCGCCCGGCGGGATCGCACCCATCATCGCCAGCGGATGCCCGGGCGAAGCAACCGGCACCATCAAAGTCGACCCCGCCGACACCGAATTCAACCCTTCGACCCCCAGCGCCAGCGGCCCCGACACGCCGACGATCGCCGTGCCATCGCGCACCAGCCCGGTAATCGCGCCGAGCGCTTCGACATGCAGGCGCAATTGCACGGTCGGAAATGTCTCGGAAAAACTATGCAGCACCTGCCCCAGCCTTTCCGCCGACAGCATGACATCGACCGCCAGGTCGACTTCCGCCTCCAGACCGTCCAACAGCCCTTTGACTTTGGCCCGCAGCCCGTCGACACCCGCCGCGATCGCGCGCGCCTCGGACAACAGGGCGCGCCCGGCGACCGTCAACTGCGGCTTGCGCGTGCCCTCACGTTCGAACAGCAAAAGGCCGAGCTGCGCCTCGAGATTGGACATGCCATAGCTGATCACCGAAACCGCGCGGCCCAAGTGTCGCCCCGCGCCGGCAAAGCTGCCGGTATCGACGATCGCCAGGAATATCCGCAACTGGTCGAATGTCGGCGTCCCCGGGTTGTTCATGCGCGCATAATCCCATTCACTTCATACTGGCCCGGATGTGCCCCATTTCGCCGTGTGCGTATAACAGCGAATGCGATCGTTCAGGAAAATGAAACGCGCTGTTGCATCTTATAGGGGTATTGTTGTGGGAGCGACCGGTCCATGACGAAATTGTAATCCGATCAACCCCAAGCAAAAAGCTCACCGCCATGGCCCATCGCAACGCCCGCTCCGCTGCACTCTCAACGATGCCTTCGCTGACATCGGGTGAATGGCGCGATGTGCAGCGCGCGCTGAAACAGGTCCAGGGCACCGGCTGCGGATGCGGCGAACGGCCTGGCCCATTTGTGCGTGGATTTGCGAAAATCAGCCGGTTTGTGACCCATCGTGGTCCATCTGTGGTTGCGCCCGAGCTTGCGCCGCTGCGCGATTTCCTGTGCGAAAGCGCACGCCATGGCCCGGCAATCGACGTGCTCGCCGAACGTCTCCACAACGACGGATTTTCCACTGCACAGATCGCGGCGCTCTCGTTTATCGCCGGCTAAGTTTCTGATATCGGCGCCCGTCCGCAATAAACCATTTACCCGCATCGCGTATATCAAGGGGCAAGGCCGGGCACACCGGCACCCCAGATAGTTACAGGACGGGCCACATGTCGTTTATCAACCGGGAATTGTTTTCCGGGACCCCGCTACGCGACACCCGCCGCGCCCGCCTGGTGCGCGGAACCTTGCGCTTTGCCAGCGGTACGCAAATCCCGATCGTCATACGCAATCTGTCTGAACGGGGCCTGGGCATATCATGCCGCACCGCCCCGCCGCAGGTGGGCGAAGCCGTCGTCGTGACTTTGCCCGGCTCGGCCGAACTGGACGGCGTCGTGCGCTGGACGCAGGACACGACCTGCGGCATCGAACTGACCGGACTGGTCGATGCCGAAGAAATCGCCACCGCCCTGCAACGCGAACAGGCGCGCCTGCTGGAAAAGAGCGACTGGCAGGTCGCCTCGCTCCATCGCATCGTGGCACCGCGCGAAACCGGGCCCCGGCGGCGGATCTAGACCAGCTTTCGAAGATTCCGCCTTTAAGGGCCTCCGGCGGGCAAGGGCCAGGGGCCCTTGCATCCCGTTACCGTCCGCGTTGATGTGCCTGTTCGGCGGAGCATCCCGCCGCTGCGTCGGGAGACCATTCCGCTGCGCGGGGGCGCGCAAATGCATAGTCAACACGCAGTTCAGGACGGTAACGGGTTCAAAGGGCCCATGGCCCTTTGCCGCCGGAGGCCCTGAACAAAACGAACGGGGTCTCATCAGATCGCGCCGTGAACCTTCGCCAATTGCGCATCAATCTTCTTCGTCGCATACCAGTAATGCCACGCCGCCCAGAACCCGGTCGGCGCCAGGGTCAGCAGCGCAATGCGCAATGACGCCGCATTGCCGCCATGCACACCGCCGACATAGTCCGACATCATGCCGACAAACATCGGCGCAGCGACCAGGTTGCAGATATTCGCAGCCAGCAATGTCACCGCAGAGGCCATTGCGCGCAGATGCGGCTCGACCAGATTGTTGATCAAACCAAAGCATGGGCCGATATAGAAATACATCGCCGGAACCAGGATCCACAGGCAGATCTTGGTGACCATCAGATTGTGCGTCCAGAAAATGAAGAACGACGGCACCGTCGTGCAGCCGACGACGAGCGCCATCAGTTGCAACACGCGTTTGGGATTGGACATGAACGGTGTGGCCATCAACAGGCCAGTGCCGATCGTCGCCAGGCTGCCCGCGATCAACTGCATCGGCCCGAGCATCGCGCCCGCCTCGCCCGTCGTCATATGGTATGTGCGCTGCAGATACGTCGGCATCCACCACATCAGGCCCCAGCCCCACAGCGCCGTCAACGCGCTGCCCACGATCAGGTGCATCGTTGCAGGCTGCGACAGGATCACCCTCAGCCCGGCAAGCATCGGCACCTTGATCTCTTCTAGCTCGTGCGCGACGGGCATGACCGGTTCGGTTGCGCCGCGCCGGGGTTCGCGCACCGTCGTAAACACCAGGATACCCATGACGACCCCGGGCACGCCCATCGCCAGGAACGCCGTGCGCCAATCGAACGCATCGGCGACGCGCCCCGCAACATCCTGCCCCAGCCAGGCGCCGAAACAGGCCCCCAGCGACCATATCGTCAACACTGCGGTCTGATGCCCAGGCTTGAAATAATCGGCCAGCATCGACGTGGAGGGCGGTGTCCCCCCGCTTTCGCCCACGCCCACGCCGATCCGCACGGCCAGCATCTGCATGAATGTACGCGACAGGCCGGTCAGCACGGTCATCGCCGACCAGATCACCAGCGAAGCGGCCAGAATATTGCGCCGGCTATAGCGATCGGCGAGCCACGAAATCGGAATGCCCGCGGTCACATAAAACAGCGCCAGCCCGACCCCGCTGATCACCGCGACCGAGGTATCGGTCAGCGCCAGATCGTGCTTGATCGATTCCATGAGCGTGCTGATCACATAGCGATCGGCGATATTCAGCGCATAGATGAGGTTGAGCACGGCCAGCACATACCACTGCCGCGCGCTGGCCTGCGCAAACACCGATCCTGCAAACGCCGTTTCGCCGGGCGCGCCGCTCTCGAAAGGGCCGGGAGAGGACAGGCTGTTGTGATGCGCCATATTCGCTAATTCCCCATGGTCGGCCTGTTTGCAAGCTACCGAACCTCACCCAATTATCCTGCCTATCGCGCCACCGGCCCCATGGCCAGCGGCGCGGCAATTACCCGGCCATCCCTTGTTGCCAGCCCAGATGTTGCCAATGCGCCAGGACATGCCCGGCATAGCTCGCCGGCACAAACACCTGGCACGTATCCTCGGCCAGGACGTGCACCACGCACGGTGCATGGCACAGCGTGGTCATCGCGACCGAGCCCGGGCCAAATGCCGGATCTTCCGCATCGAACAGCCCACTCTGCATGATCAGGTCACGCCAGTCGCCGGTCAACCGCACGCGCCGCCACCCGCCCGCATTGGGCGTAACCACGCCGCGCCCCTCAAGCGCCGCCACGACATCGCTCGCAACAAACCCTGCGCCATCCAGCCACCAGCGTTTCGGCCCGACCCGCAGGATCGTGCCGCCCGCCGCCGTGACCGCACGCCCCGCCGCGGGCAAAACGATATCGCCCAGCTTCGCCCCGCGCGCGTCCCACATATCGAGCGACAGCAGCGTATGCGCAGGGCTGATAACCATGTCAGTCACGATAACGCGCCCCTTCGAGATCATAGAACACCGGCTCACCGATCTTGACCGGCACGGTCTGCTTGCGCGTAGGCGACCAGGCGTAAAGCGTTTCGCCATGGCGCGATGCACCATCGACCAACAGCCCCAGCCCGATCCCGCCGTCCCCCGCAACACGCGGCGCGGCCGTCGTGACATGCCCAATCGGCTCGTCACCCTCGCGCACAACCAGCATCGCGCCCTCGGGAATTTGCGCGCCGTTCAGCGATGTCACGCCGATCAATTGCCGCCGCCCCGCCGGATCGGCCAGCGCAGGCCGGGTCAGCCCCTGCCACCCGACATACCCGCCAGCCTTGCGGAGCATTCCGCCAAGACCAAGGTCCGACGGGATCGCGCGCCCATCGGCCTCTGCGCCAATGACCACATGGCCTTTCTCGACGCGCAGATGGTCCATCGCATCAAGGCCATAAGCCCCGCCGCCAAGTTTACGCGCCGCATCGAGCAGCGCGGCGAACACCGGGGCCGCCTCGCTGCCAGGCACATGCACTTCGAACGCCCGCTCGCCGCTATAACTCGCGGCCAGCACGCGCACCGCAACGTCGGCGATCGTGGCCGAGATCACGCCCATATGCGCAGGCGCCGGTTGGCCGATCAGCTCCGCCAGCATCGCCGCCGATTTCGGCCCGGCCAGCGCAATCCCCGCCCAATGCTCGCTCAGGTTGATCGCCGCAGCCTTTGGCCCGCCCAGCAGCACATCGCCAACATACGTCAGATGCCGCGCCATCCGTGCCGCGCCGCCGCTCGAACTGGTCAGCAGCCAGCGATCCTCGGCGATCCGCCACAGCGTCCCGTCGTCCATCACCATGCCATCTTCGCGCAGCATCACGGTATAACGCCCGCGCCCGACAGCGAGCTTCGCCTGCGGCGTGGCGCAGACAGCATTGATCAGCATCAAAGCATCAGGGCCAGCAATTTCGAATTTGCCCAGGCTCGACACATCGACCAGCCCGACGCTGGCGCGCACCATCCGCGCCTCGCGCAAGCCAGCCGCACCAAGGCTTTCGCCTGGCCGCAAATACGCGCGCGGCCGCATCCAAGCCCCCGCCGGAACCCACAAAGCGCCCAGCGCATCATGCGCCGCAGCCAGCGGCAAACGGCGGATCGGCGCGGCATGCTCATCGCGCATCGGCCCCGCAAACGCGCCGAGCGTCACCGGCGTATACGGCGGCCGGAATGTCGTCAGACCCGCTTCCGGCAACGGCAAGCCGCGCACATCGGCAATCTGCGCCAGCGCGACCATCGCACCCAGCTTGCCCTGGTCGGTGCCCATGCCGAGCGTCGTATAGCGCTTGGTGTGTTCGACCGAAACATAGCCCTCACGCTGCGCCAGGGCGAGATCGCCCGTGGTCACATCGTTCTGGAAATCGACGAACGCCTTGCCTTTGGCCTCGCCGCGCCAGATCGGCCCGGGCGCCGCAGGCCCCGCCGCCCCCAGCGGATCGTCGATCACCTTGCCAGGCAGGATAGCGGACAGATCATGCTCGCCCGCCGCCGCGCCAATCGTGACCTGGTTCTGCCGCCCGGCGCCAGGCATAAACGCACCGCGCTCCGCATCATAGTCGAGCGCCCCGCCCGCCATGCGATGCAGATGCAGCACCGGGCTCATCCCGCCCGATATCGCCAGGCAATCGGCCTTGAAGAGCCGCGTTCCGCCGCCAATCATGGCCACGACACCGCCCAGAGCCCGCCCGCGCTTCAGCGCGCGCAAAGGCCGGGCACGCGTGAACACCGGAAACCGCGATTTCGCATCCTCGACCAGCGGTCCATCAGGATCGGCCCGGCTGTCGAGAATGGCGACAATCTCCACCCCAAGCCGCGACAACGCAAACGCGGTACGATAGGCCTCGTCATGGCTCGTCGCAATAACCGCGCGCTTGCCGGGCGCCACACCGTGGCGCACCGCCAACGCACGCGCCGCGCCCGCCAGCATCACCCCGGGCACATCGTTTTCGGCAAACACCAAAGGCCGCTCGAGCGCGCCAGTCGCCAACACGACTTCGCCGCAGCGGATATTCCACAGCACTTGCGCCAATCCGCTGCCCACCTGCCCCGGTTCAACCCGGCGTTCGACAGCGGTCACAAAGTTATCGTCCCAATGCCCGGTCGCAGTCGTACGAGTCAGCACGCGGCCCCCGGCCGCGCGGATGCGCGCAACCACGCCCGCGGCCCATTGCGCCCCGTCCACGCCATCGATCGTCACCGCCTCGCGCAGCAGACTACCGCCCGGCAACGCATCCTGCTCGACCAGAATGACCCGCTTGCCCGCCTCTGCAGGCCCAAGCGCAGCGGCCAAGCCAGCAGGCCCCGCGCCGACAACGAGCACATCGCAAAACGCGGCGCGATGGCCATACTGATCAGGATCGGGCCCCTTGGGCGGTTGCCCCAGCCCGGCCGCACGGCGGATAATCCGCTCGTAAAACATCCACAACTTGGGCGGGCCGAAAAACGTCTTGTAATAGAACCCGGCCGGCAGCATCGGTGACAGCAGCGAATTGACCACGCCCACGTCAAAACGCAGCGATGGCCACACATTCTGGCTGCTTGCGACCAAACCCGAATACAGAAACACGTCGCTCGCACGCACATTCGGCTCGGTGTGCAGGCCGGTGCCAAGCGTTACCAACGCCGACGGTTCCTCGACGCCCATCGCAACGACCCCGCGCGGCCGGTGGTATTTGAAACTGCGCGCAATCACGCTGACGCCATTGGCCACCAGCGCCGCGGCCAGCGTATCGCCCGCCTGCCCCAGATAGCCTTTGCCATCGAACGTAAACGACACCGGTTGGCCGGTGATACCCGAACCCTTGCGCGTCATAGCGGCACCACCGCGCTGATCGCGTGAGTCATCCGGTCGCGCGTCAGCCGCAGCCACTGGCCGCACATATGGCTCCAGATCTCGTGATCTTCCCCGCGCAGATTGGCGCGCGAAAACAGCGCAGTCATCGCCACATCGGGCGCATCGTCGATCCGCACAACGCTTTCGACGCTACGTTCATACGCGAATTCTTCCTGGTTGCGGTTTCCGCAATGGGGGCATGGGATCTGTAGCATCGGGGCCCCTCAGCGGTTCTGCGGCATCGGGCCGGCGCCGACTTCGTCGATCGTGCGCCCGGCTGCAAACCGGGCCAGATCGAACGGCGCTGCAATCGGATGGCTGGTCCCGGTCGCAAGGAGATGCGCGTACAACTTGCCCGACCCGGGCGTCGCCTTGAACCCGCCATAACACCAGCCCCCATTGAGATAGAGGCCATCCAGCGGCGTTTCCCCGATGATCGGCGACCCGTCGAAACTCATATCGGTCACGCCCGCCCAAGACCGCACCATGCGCAGCCGCGACAGTGCGGGCATCAATGCAATCGCCTGCGAAATCGAATCCTCCAGCCGCACCGGCGCGCCGCGCTGCGCATAGCTGGGAAAGAAATCGGGATCGCCGCCGCCGACCATGCCGCCCTTGTCGCTCTGCGAAAAATAGCAGTGCAGCGATTGCGACATGATCACGGTATCGACCATCGGCTTGACCGGCTCGGTCACCCAGGCCTGCAAGGTATGCGCCTCGATCGGCAGTTTCAGCCCGGCCATCCCCGCCACCGTGCCGCTATTGCCCGCAACACAGATCCCGGTGCGCCCCGCGGCGATATCGCCGCGCGTGGTGGTGACCCCGGTCACGCGATTGCCCTCGCGCAAAAACCCGGTCACTTCGCAATTCTCGATGATATCGACACCCAGATTGTCGGCAGCGCGCGCATAGCCCCACGCGACCGCATCGTGGCGCGCAGTCCCGCCGCGCCGCTGGATCAGCCCGCCCTCGATCGGCCAACGCGCATCGCGCCCCATATCGAGCAAAGGCGCCAGTTTCGCGACCGCGTCCCGATCGATCAGATCGGCATCGATCCCCATCGCGATCAGCGCGTCACCACGTTCGGCCAAGCGCGCCATATCGGCATCGCTGTGCCCCAGGAACAGTGCGCCGCGCGGCGAAAACATCACGTTGTAATTGAGCTCGTCCGACAGCCCGTGCCACAGCTTCAGCGAGTATTCGAGCAGCCGCTGCAATTGCGGCTGACGATAGTTGGAGCGCACGATCGTCGTGTTGCGCCCGGTATTACCCCCGCCGATATACGCTTTTTCCAGCACCGCGATCCGCTTGATGCCGTGCTCTTTCGCCAGGTAATACGCAGTGGCGAGCCCATGCCCGCCGCCACCGATCAGAACGACATCATAAGGCCCGTTCGGGGAGCCAGCACGCCACGCCCGCCCCCAATGCTGATGCCCGCCGAGCGCACCGCGCAGCAATCCCAGCGCGGAATAACGCCCTGCGCCCATCAAGCGGTCTCCAGCGGCAACCAGCCCTGTGTTTCACGCCAGTCAGGCGCCAGCGTGGCAAACCGCGCCAGCCCCAGCTTCGAAATCTCGGCAAACGAACATTGCCCGTCCACCACCAGATCGCGCACCGCATGACCCGTCGCGGGCGACAGGCCAAACCCGACGCCCGACATCGACGCAACCGTGACATTGCCCAAGCGATCGATCGCGGGGCGGCCATCGGGGGTGTTTTCGATGATCCCGGCCCACGACCGGATCACATTCAGATGCGCCGCCTTGGGAAACAGCTCGGCAACACGCTTCGCCAGATTGCGCGACAGCGGCGTCGTCGGACGCGCCCGAACGCCCTCCGGCGCGGTGTCGATCCATTCGTGCGGCCCGCCGCCGAATGCCAGATTGCCGCGCAAAGTCTGGCGCCCGTACAACCCGTTGCCGTCAACCCCGCCATACCGCATCAACGGCGCCGGCTCGGTCACGATCATCTCGGCGCGCGCCGCCACCAGCGGCACATGAATGCCCAGCGGTTCGAGCAGCGCCATGATCTGTGGCCCGGCCGCAACGACCAGCGACCCGCACGAAAACGAGCCCTGCGGCGTCGTCACACCGGTGACTTTGCCGCCCGTGCTGTCGATCGTCAGCACCGGACAATGCTGGATGATCCTGCCGCCCAGGTCCTGCAACGCCCAGGCATAAGCCTGCACCGTGCGTTGCGGATTGGCATGGCCGCCAAACCGGTAATGAATCCCGCCCAGGCAATTGTCGCCGGCAATCGGCACCATTTCGCGCGCGGTCTGCGGGTCGAGCCGATCAACTTTATAGCCCATCTCGTCGCACATCCCGGCGATGAAATGGTAATGGTCGAGATTGGGCTGGTTGGTCGCGATGATCACGCGTTCGGGCTGATGCTCGGTCGGATAGCCGAGCAATTCGTCCATCATCGGCCACAACCGCTGTTCTTCGAGAAACAGCGGGCTCTGGTAATGGCTGCACCCGCCGCCATTCCGGCTCGATGCCTCGGCGCCGACGACGCCCTTGTCGAGCACCAGCACGCTCAAACCATCGCGCGCAAGCCACCAGGCCGACGACAGTCCCGTAACGCCGCCACCGATCACGATCACGTCATAATGCGTGCTCACAGGTGTCCGCTCCCGTGGATATTGGCCATTTTGCGCGCCTCTTCGGGGGTGCCGATGTCTTTATAGGGGATCCACTGCGAGCGGATGCCGAACCACACGTCCCAGCCCGCGCGCATCGCCGCAGACTCCTGCCAGTCGGCCATCACGCCCAGCGGCACCGGACGCACCGGCACGCGCCAATTGCCGCGCGGCGCCGATTTGGGCGGTAGGTTTGCGGCCATCGCCAGCAACAACGAAACCTGTTCGCGGCACCGGCGACCCTGGCACACGCCCATCCCGGCGCGCGTCAGGCGCTTGACTTGCTCCGCATCGGGCGGCCCGTCCTCGAGCAAAGTGCCGAGCGAACGCTGACCCATGTGCTCGGACCGCGCGAGATAATTGGGCGGCTGCACTCCGATCAGATCGGCCCGCGTCACCTCTTCGCACTGACAGACCATCGTCGTATCGGGGCTGGTCGAAACAAACGCGCGCAGCCAGTCATTGCGATAGGCCATACGGTCGAATTCATCGGCAGTGACGGGCAAAGCATCAGCCCCGCCAAGCGCCAACGCCATGACATTCCGGCCTTGCGCCAGAGCATCCTCACGCGAACCCATCTGGCCGGTGACCGCACCGGTCAGCCAGATGCCGGGCAGAATTTCACCCGCACCGCCAGGAATAACCGCCCCGCCACGCATGGGCTCGGTCGCCACCATGGCACCCGCCACTTCGGCCAGTTCGATCGCGGGCACAGCATCCACCGCCATGATCACGGTATCGCACGCAATGGCCTGTTCAGCGCCATCCGCATCGGCGACTATCAGGCGTTCAACGCCATCAATCCCGCCTTCGGCCCGGATCACACGATGCCCGCAGCGTACTGGCATGCCATCGAACACGGATTGCGCAGCATCGCGTACTTCGATGATCGCCGCGACATCGATCCCGCGCGCCTGCGCCAGCATCGCGGTGTTGCGCGCCAATTCACCCGACCCCAGGATCACCACGCGCGAACCAGCAAAGGCGTCATAACGCGTAACCAGCGTTTCAAACGCCAGCGCGCCCATCACGCCCGGCTGATCCCACCCGGCAAAACCCAGCGCACAATCGCGCGCACCGGTCGCCAGCACGAGCGTTGCAAACGCGAGCGTCGTGGCCGCCTGCCCGTCCGAAATCCCCAGCATCGCGCGCGGCATCGCGCCACACGCCTCGCGATTGCGCCACAGACCCCACGCCGTTGTGCCAAGCCGCACATCGACGCCGGCCTCGAAACAATCGGCAATCAGCGGTTCGTTCTCGACCAGCGTTTCGATCAGGCGCTCCGGCGCCTGCAAGGCAGCCGTCGCACGGCCCCCAAACCACAACGGCACATCGGTGCCCGCCAGCGCCGCCGCCACCGGGTTTTCATCAATCAATATTACCTGGCGCCCGGCCTTGGCTGCATCGAGCGCAGCGCCCAGCCCCGCAGGCCCGGCGCCGATCACAACGACATCGGCTACTTCGTCAGGTGCGGCAATCTTTCCATCGATCGCGTATGCGTCATGTATCCGGGTCATACGAGCTCCAGCGCCTGGGCAAAGTCGGCAATCAGGTCATCGGGGTGTTCCATCCCGACCGACAGGCGGATCGTGCCATCGGTAATGCCACCGGCGGCGCGCACGTCTGCCGGGACACTGTAATGCGTGGTCGTCGCCGAATGACAGGCGAGCGTTTCCGACCCGCCCAGGCTGACCGCCTGCTTGACCAGGCGCAAACCATCGAGCAGCGCAAACGCCTCCCGCTGCCCGCCATGCAGATGCAGCGAAAACGTCGATCCCGCGCCCTTGCACTGCCGGTCATAGACCGCACGCTGAGGCGTACCCTCGGCCAGAAAGCCCAGAAACGTAATCCCGGCGACTTTGGGATGATCGCGCAGGAACGTGGCGACCGCGACGGCGTTGGACATCGCGCGCTGCGACCGCACCGAAACGCTTTCCAGCGACCGCAGCACCAACCAGCAGGTGAACGGATCGCAATGGCTACCCAGCACCGTCCGCAAATGCAGCAGAGGCTCGATCACGTCCACGCGGCCGCTAATGCCACCAGCCAGCAAATCACTATGCCCGCCGCAATACTTGGTCAGCGACGTCATCGTCAGATCGACACCGAGCTCGACCGGACGCTGCGCAAACGGCGCAAGGAACGTATTGTCACACGCAACCAAAGGCCGCCGCCCGGTGCGCGCGCCGATCTCGTCAGCAATCGCCACGACCAGTGCAATATCGGTCAGCGCGGCAGTCGGATTGGCCGGCGTTTCAATCACGATCAACGCCAGCGGACCCTTGGCCAGCGCCAGTTCGGCCTGCGCCCGGATATGCGCGCCGTCGCATCCATCGAGGATCGGCACCGTGTGCGTCCCGAAATTCGGCATCATCGTGTTATACAGCGCTTCGGTGCCGCCATAGATCGGCCGGCTCATCAACACGCTGTCGCCAGGCCGCACATAGGCCAGCGCAATCGCCGAATGCGCCGCCATGCCCGAAGCAAAGACGGCCGCACGATCCGCGCCATCAATCGCCGCCAACCGCGTTTCCAGCATCGCCAGATTGGGGTGCGAAAGCCGCGAATAGATATAGTTCGGCTGCCCCGCCATCGGACCAGTACCGAGAAAATACGCCTCGTGAATATCACGCGCCTGGGCCGCGCTTTCATACACGAATGTCGATGTCAGGTAGACCGGCGGCTTGGCCGCGCCGCTGGCGCTGGCGGGGTCATAGCCCGCCATGATCGCCAGCGTTTCGGGATGGAACGACGCGCCTGATTCATGCGGCATGCAGATGACCTTTGGACCCCAGCTTGCCGTCGATATAGGCCGACGCCTTCGCGCAATACCAGTCCACAAATCGCAGCACGAGAATTTCGGCCTCGGGCGAATACGGTCCTGGCGTATAGCCCCGGCTGTCCACGCCATCCTGGTTGTTTTCGGCCAGCGCCTGGTCCTGCAGATTGGTCGAATGCCAGGGCTCGTTGATCGTCGTCGGGTCGTAATCGACGCCGGCGACCGCATCCTTGTGAACCAGCCACTTGGCGGTCACGAGCGTTTCGCGCGGGGAAATCGGCATCGCGCTGAAGAAGAACAGCATTTCGCCCGTCGCATGGGCAAAACTATGCGGCTCCAGCGCCCAGCGCAGCGATCCGATATCGCCCTCGCCCGACTTGCACATCAGGACTTTCGACGCCGGCTGCCCATCCATCGTCATCGACAACATTCCGGGGTTCAGCGGAAAGCGCACCGCCTGCCACCAGTCCTCGCCGATCGGGCCGCTGGGCAGCGCCAGTTCGGTCATGCGTTCATCGAAAATCCGCGCAAATTCAGCGCCATTGTAATCGAAATAAGCGCCGCTGCCGACCGGGAACGTCTTCGACAATTCGGGGTGCGAAGCCTGGCAATGGTAACATTCGCGCCCGTTTTCCAGCACGAGTTTCCAGTTCGCCTGTTCGAGCAAGACTTCGGAATGCGCAACTTTGGCGTTTTCCAGATCATGCGGCGCCAACACTTCCGTCATTTCCGCGCGGAATTTTTCAAACGCCGGGGGATTGTCAGCCAGGCAGATGCAGATCACGCCCGCCACGACTTCGGTGCGCACCGGCTTCAGCCCATGTTCGCTCTTGTCGAAATCATCGGGCATGCGCGCCGCGCTCAGCAGCGAGCCGTCGAGGTTGTACGTCCAGCGGTGATACGGGCACACGATGCGCGGGCTTTTGCCCTGGCCTTCCTTGCACAGGACCGCGCCGCGATGGCGGCAGGAATTGTGAAAGCCACGAACTTCGCCATTGCGCTGGCGCACGATCAGGATCGGCCAGGGCCCGACCTTGATCGAGGTATAGCTGCCCGGCTCGGCGATTTCGCAGGTGAACCCGGCCATCAGCCATGATTGCGCATAGATCGCCTCGAGATCGAATTCGAACACCACCGGATCGTTGTATAGCGCCTGCGGCAGGCTGTGGCCCGGCAGCCGGCTATCGAGTTCGCCCCTGATCTGTGCGAGATCCACGTGTCGTATTCCTTATGCTGCGGCCGGCGCAAAGGAGGCGCCCGCCAGGGTCGGGCTCACCGCCCAACCAAGACGCTGTTTTGATGGCATGCCGGGGCGTGTGGCCGCTAATCCCAATATGTCATGGCCGTATGTGATTTTCTGGTCGCGCATATTTGGTGTGGTGCGCGGGTTTGGATTGGGTGCATAGTTGCCGCGCATTGGTGGAGGCCGCAGAGATCGCAAATACCCGCTTGATCAACCGACGCTGGCTCCCCTTGAACGCCCTGCGCGCGTTCGAGGCGGTGGGACGTCACCTGAGCTTTACCGCGGGCGCACAGGCGCTGACCGTGTCGCAAAGCGCGATGAGCCGCCATGTGTCCAGCCTGGAAGACCTGATCGGCAAACCGCTGTTCGACCGATCGGCCAACGGCTTGCGCCTGACCGCGGCGGGCGAAATACTGTTGCCGGTTGTCGCCAAATGCCTCGACCGGCTGGAAGAAACGATCAACACCGTACGCAACCACGACAGCGAAAGCCCCGCGCTGCGCCTGCACATCCCGCCATCGCTGCTGTACCAGACCGCGCTGCCGCTGCTTCACGGCTTTCGCCGCGATCATCCCGAAATCCGCATCGATGTGACCACGTCCAATGTCACGGGCACGCCCCCCGGCAATGTCGACATGGCGATCGTGTTTGACCGGCCGAGCGTCGATGACCGCGTCACCGATCTGTTGTGGATGGTCCGCGTCGCGCCGCTGTGCTCGCCTGAAACCTGGCGCCCGCACGAAGGCAAAACGCTCGAGGCGTTCCTGCGCGCATCGGAATTGCTGCATGTCCGCATCGACAACGAACCGCGCGGGCTGCGCTGGAGCACATATGCCGATCAACAGCGCATGCATATCGACACCAGCGGCGGGCTGGCGTTCGACACCGCGTATTCAGCGGTGCGCTATGCAATCGGCGCGACCGGCGTGGTGCTGACCGATATCGACATGTTTGCCGACGAAATCGCGGCGGGCAACCTGATCATGCCCTATGCGAACATCGCCGCCGACGGGTTTGGCTATTACCTGAAAACACACGCGGAAGACCTGTCGGACCCGAAGATCTTCCTGCTGCGCGATCAGATCATCAGCCATTTTTCGCGCGGCCAAACAACGGCCGAAGACGCGCAGATGATGGCGCCGGGCGGGTAACACTCCCCTCGCCCCAAGCGGCTAAAGAGGCTCACGACACCCCCCTCTCCTTCGTCGTCCCGGACTTGATCCGGGACCCCACTTTCTTTGGGTGCGTGCTCGAAATCGGGAGCTCGGAACAGAAAGGCAGTGGGATCCCGGGTCAAGCCCGGGATGACGTGAATGGAGGAGTGCAGCAGCTCAACTCAACCTCATTCACTCTTATTCACTGAGCCCGCTCATCCTGAGCCTGTCGAAGGACGCGCGCCACGCGTGCCCAGCCAAACAACAAAGTGCGCCAGGATCAAATGTCGCGCGCATCCTTCGACGGGCTCAGGATGAGCGGGGATTGTTTAATGTCAGAGTAATATCGAGTTTCGCCCCAACTCAACTCGCCCCAGTATGGTCCGCCTGCTCCACGCTGAAAGCATCAAACCCGGCGAACACCGATACCACCGCAATCCCCAGCGCGAGCGCGGCGATAATCAGTCCAACCTGGACATAGCGTTTCTTCATTACCGGGCCTCTCCGTGACCCCTGCCCCGATGTTGTAATCGGGGCCGAAATCACCTGTTATCGCTTGGTCAACGTCCGCGATACCGCATCCTGCCACCTTGCGACCAATTGTGCACGATGGGACTGATCCATTGCCGGGGCAAATTGTGCACCGCGGCGCCAGGTCTTGGTCAGCGCATCGAGACCGCTCCACACCCCGACCGCAAGACCTGCGTGAAATGCGGCGCCCAAGGCAGTCGTTTCAACGTATTCCGGCCGTTCCACGGGGGTATCGAGCAGGTCGGCCAGGAACTGGCACAGCCAGTCGTTGGCCGCCATGCCGCCATCGACGCGCAGCGCCGGCGGCCAGTTCGCACCATCGGCAACCATCGTCGCGGCCAGGTCGCGCGTCTGAAACCCGACAGCTTCCAATGCCGCACGCGCGAGATGCGCCTGAGTCGTGCCCAAAGTCAGCCCGAAAATCGCGCCGCGCGCATCGGGGTCCCAATGCGGCGCGCCCAGCCCGGTAAATGCGGGCACCATCGTCACGCCATGCGTATCCTCGACGCTGGTCGCCATATCCTGCGTCTGGCTGGCATGCGTAATAACGCCCAGCCCGTCACGCAGCCATTTGACAGCCGCACCCGCAATAAAAATCGATCCCTCGAGCGCATACGTCATCTGCCCGTTCAACCGATACGCAGGCGTCGTCAGCAAACCGCCGTGCGACGGCAGCGCCTTGTCCCCGGTGTTGACCAGCATGAAACAGCCCGTGCCATACGTCGATTTCGCCTCGCCCGGCTGGAAACAGACCTGGCCGAACAAGGCCGCCTGCTGATCGCCCGCCATCCCCGCAATCGGGATCGCAGTGTCGAAAATCCCCGGCGCGGTCGTACCGAACACATGGCTGTTGTCCTGCACTTCGGGCAGGATCGCCATCGGCACACGAATAATGCGGCACAACTCCTCGTCCCACTGCTGACGATGAATGTCATAAATCAAGGTGCGCCCGGCATTGGTGACATCGGTCGCATGCACTTTGCCGCCGGTCAGCCGCCACAGCAGGAAACAGTCGATCGTGCCGAACGCCAGCTCGCCGCGTTCCGCCCGCGCCCGCGCGCCGGGGACATTGTCGAGAATCCACGCTATCTTCGTGCCCGAAAAATACGGATCGAGCACCAGCCCGGTGCGTTCCTTCACCAGCGCCTCGTGCCCTTCGGCTTTCAGCGCATGGCACGTCTCGGCCGTGCGGCGGTCCTGCCACACGATCGCATTATGGATCGCCTCGCCGCTCGCGCGGTCCCAGATCACGGTGGTTTCGCGCTGGTTGGTGATGCCGATCGCGGCGATCTGCGCGGCCGACAGCCCGGCCTTGGCGATCGCTTCGCGCGCAACCGCCTGCGTATCGCGCCAGATGTCTTCGGGATCGTGCTCGACCCAACCGGCATTCGGATAATACTGCGCGAATTCGGCCTGCGCGGTGGCGACGGGGCGTGCATCGGCGTCGAACACGATCGCCCGGGTCGAAGTGGTGCCCTGGTCGATCGCCAGAATGTGTTGCGCGCTCATGTCATGCCCTCTCGCGTTTTCGTTTGATGTTCGTTATAGCGAGTTTGAGTTCGTTTCAAATTCGTTTTTTGCGTCGCGGCACCCTATATCGTGCGTCCGCCACCTGCTCGGAGCATTTCACCATGGCCCTCCCGGATCAAGCCCCGGACACTGTCGCGCACGATAAAGCGATCTTCGACCTGCTGATCGTCGGCGGCGGCATCAATGGCGCGGGCATTGCGCGCGACGCCGCAGGGCGCGGACTGTCGGTCATGCTGGTCGAGGCCGAGGATCTGGCGCAACACACTTCGTCGGCATCGACCAAGCTGATCCACGGCGGCTTGCGCTACCTCGAATATTACGAATTCCGCCTGGTCCGCGAAGCCCTGATCGAGCGCGAGCGGCTGTGGGGCATGGCGCCGCATATCATCTGGCCGTTGCGCTTCGTGCTCCCGCAGATGCATTCGCCCCGCCCCGCGTGGATGGTGCGCCTTGGCCTGTTTCTCTACGATCACCTCGGCGGCCGCAAACGCCTGCCCGCGACCGAAACGATCGACCTGGCCACTGCGCCCCAGGGCAAAGGGCTCAACCCCGGCGCGCGCAAGGCGTTCATCTATTCCGACTGCTGGGTCGAAGACAGCCGCCTGGTCGTGCTGAACGCGATGGATGCCGTCGCGCGCGGCGCCCAGGTCCTCACCCGCACCAAACTGACCTCGGCGCACCGCGATGGCAAAACCTGGCTCGCCACGATCGCCGACGCTTCGGGCGAACGCACCGTGCGCGCGCGCGGCATCGTCAACGCCGCCGGACCCTGGGTCGAGGACGTGATCAAGCGCACCGAAGACCCCGCCAATGCCAGCAACACCCGCAGCCGCGGCGTGCGCCTGATCAAGGGCAGCCATATCGTCGTGCCCCGGCTGTACGAGGGCGATCACGCCTTCATGCTGCAGAACCCCGACCGCCGCATCGTGTTCGCGATCCCCTACGAAGGCGAATTCACGCTGATCGGCACGACCGACGAAGCCTGGACCGCACCGCCGGGGCCCGCGACGATCTCGCAAGGCGAAATCGACTACCTGCTCGAAACCGTGCAGCGCTATTTCGCGGTCAATATCGGCCCCGAAAACGTGCGCTGGACGTATTCCGGCATCCGCCCGCTGTATGATGACCATGCCGCCAACGCGTCGGCGGTTACGCGCGACTATGTGCTCGATGTCGATAGCGAAAACGGCGCGCCACCCGTGCTCAGCGTGTTCGGCGGCAAGATCACCACATTCCGCAAACTGGCCGAACATGCGCTGGAGAAACTGGCCCCGCATTTCCCGATGGCTGGCCCCGCCTGGACGGCCGGCGCAGTGCTGCCCGGCGGCGATCTGCCCGGCGGCGATTTCGACGCCTATGTCGCCGAGCTCGCCAACGAACGCCCCGGCCTGCCCCGCCCGCTGCTGCGCCGCCTGGCGCGCGCCTATGGCACCCGCACCGAAAATATCCTGGCCGGCGCGCGCACGATCGAGGACCTCGGCCGCGATTTCGGCGGCGGTCTGACCGAGGCCGAGCTGGTTTACCTGGCGCGCAACGAATGGGCGGTCACCGCGCATGACGTGCTGTGGCGGCGCAGCAAGATGGGCCTTCACGTCCTGCCGCAGACCGCGGACCAGGTCGATGCGTTCTATGCCAGCCTGACGAATGGCTGAACGCGGCAACAGCGCACCACGACGTGCGGCAATCCTGTCCGCGGTGCGCCGCGCAGGCGAAGCCAATGTCGCCGCGCTGTCCGCCGAGTTCGCCGTCACCCCGCAAACGATCCGCCGCGACCTGAACCACCTCGCCGATCGCGGCGTGATCGCGCGCGTCCACGGCGGCGCCGAACTGGGATCGGGCATCGCCAACGCCCGCTATGACGAACGCCGCACGATGGCCGCCGCCGCCAAATCGCGCATCGGCGCCGCCGCCGCCGCGCTCGTCCCCGAAGGCGCATCGCTGTTCATCAACATCGGCACCACCACCGAAGCCGTCGCGCGCCACCTGACCAACCACAAAAAACTGATGGTGGTGACCAACAACCTGAACGTCGTCGACTGCCTGATCGGCCACGACGGCATCGAAGTCATCGCCGTCGGCGGCCACGTCCGCCCCGGCGACCGCGCGGTGATCGGCGCCCTGGCCGACCAGTTCATCGACAATTTCCGCGTCGACCTCGCTCTGATCGGCACATCGGGCCTGACCGAACAGGGCGACCTGGTCGATTTCGACGCCGACGAAGTGCTGGTCGCCCGCCGGATCATCCGCCAGGCCAAAACGATCATTCTGGTCGCGGACAGCACCAAGATCGGCCGCGCCGCACCGATCCGCATCGCCGGGGTGGACGCAATCGATCACCTGGTCACCGATCGCCTGACCAGCCCCGCACTATCCGCAGTGCTGGCCGCAAACCACGTAACCGTCACCGAAACGCGCTAGCGGCCTGCACAAAAATACTATTAAATTCTGTTTCTAAACAATTTTCGCTCATCCTGAGCTTGTCGAAGGACGCGCGCCAACGCTGGCCCAGCGCGACCGCAACATCACCCGGATTGAACGTGGCGCGCGTCCTTCGACAGGCTCAGGATGAGCGGGCTTTTGAATTACATCACAAATCAAGCGGACTCACGATTTGTAAATCCACTAGTCCCTGAGGCGTGGAACTATGTTGCATTGCGCAGCCGGCCTTTTACGCAATCCAAACTGATGCCGCCTCAAGCACAGACGAGCAGCGTCTCGGGCAATTTCTTGGCCGTATAGAGCGCGCGATCGGCGGCAATATACAAATCCTGCGGGTCCGATACCGCCTGTTCAGGCACAAAAGCCAGACCCGCCGAAATACCGATTGGCACAAGATTGCCATTCCACGGAACCGGCGCAAGCAGGCCAAGAATATGCCGGCGAACCGCAGCAATCAGATCCGGCCTCGACACAACCTGCGGCAACAACACCGCAAACTCATCGCCACCGATCCGCGACACGAGCCGCGCCTCGGGAAACGCTCTCTTCAGCCGACCCGCAAATCTCACAAGGCAGGCATCGCCAGCCAGATGACCCCACACGTCATTGATATGCTTGAAGCGATCCATGTCGATCAACAGCAGTGCGCCAATGCCATCCCCCGCGCGGTTTGGCTGCTCCAGAAATCGCTGGAACGGCGCCCGGTTCGCAATCCCGGTCAGCGGATCGCACTCGGCCTGCGCCCGCAACCGGTCCCACCGCGCATAATCCTCGGTAACATCCTGCTTCATGCCATACAGCGCAACGGCACGACCATTGCTGCGACGCGTGGCGGCGGTAACCCTAATCCAGCGTTCGGCACCACACAGGCGCGTAATCTTCGCATCGAGCGAGAAACCCGAACCCGTCGCGATCGCGCGCGCCCGCGATGTTTCCAACGCTACGCGCGACGGTTCGTCATAACAATCGACAGTGTCCTGGCGGTCGGGCGCGGCACCATGCGGAAAGCCGAACATCTCGAAAACCCCAGCGGTCCACTCCAGGTCTGACGTCGCCAGTTCACACGACCACGCGCCCATCGGCACCAGCGAAGCCGCTTGCGCATAAAGCCCGAACTCGCCGACTGCATAATGATCGCATCCGGCAGAGGCTATTTCAAAATCCCGATTGGAGACAATATGCATCATATACCCGATAAACCCCGAATGCCGACCGATCCTGGGCAAACTTGTTGACCAAATTCGTAGGCATACATGGTTAACAACGCCCTAAACACGCTCGCCGGCTCTTAAATCCTCCCCGGAACGGGGAGGATCGAGCAGGTGGCGGCTGTCGTAAAAATCAACCTGCCCGCCGCAAGTCCGCGCAAGATAGAGAAAAAGGTATTTACCAATCAATGCTGATCGCGCAATCCTGCCGCCCATGGGGGAATGATGCGCAATCGGCGTGGCCCCGACAGGAGCCCCGTATTGCCGTTTCTCGCCAGTCCAATGCGATTTCTGCTCCATTACATTGCGATCAGGCCGTACTCCTTCCTGCTTCTGACGCTGGTCGTGATCAGCGGCGCCGCCAGCGCGGTCGGCGTGCAATACGCGATGAAGATGCTGATCGATGCGATGACAGGACCGCATCATACCCTGCCGCATGTGCATATGGCCCTGGCCGCATTTGTGGCGCTGGTGGTGCTGGAAAACGGCTTCGTCCGCCTGTCCGCGTTCCTGCTCGCGGCGATTTCCATCGCATCGGGCGTGCGCATCCGGCTCGATATGTTCGATTATCTGATCGGGCATCAGATGTCCTTTTTCCAGAACCAGCGCGCCGGCGCGCTCGGGCACCGCGTATCCGCGCTGAGCACGCTGTTTGCCGCACTGATCCATCGCATTCTGCTGGAAATCGTGCCGCCGCTGATCGCCTTTGCCGGCGCGCTGATCATCTTCGTGTCGATCGACCTGGCCATGGCGATCGTGCTCGCGCTGTTTTTTCTTGCGGTCAGCATTGCGCTGATCACGCTGGGCGCGCGCGGCGATCGGTATCACCAGGATTTTGCGCGGATCGAGGGCGAAGGCACCGGCGAGCTGACCGACATCCTGGGCAATATCTGGTCGGTCAAGGCATTCGCCGCGCGCCGGCAGGAAATGAAGCGACTGCTCGGGTTTTTCAAACAAGAGGCCAGGGCGCAGCGGCGTTCGTGGTTTTTTGTCGAGGGTATCCGCGGGCTTCACGATGTGGCGCTGGTCATGCTGGTCGCCGGATCGCTGGTGTGGGCGGTCGAGCGCTGGTCCGCCGGTGCGATTTCCGCCGGCGACGTCGTGGTGATCAGCGCGATGACCTTTCGCATGCTCAACGGATCGCGCGACCTGGCCATGGCGCTGATCGATACGAGCCTCAAATTCAGCCACCTGGCCGAAACGCTCGCGGTCATCGGCGTGCCGCGCGTGCTGGCCGATCCGCCGGGCGCACGGCCGCTGCGGCGCGGCGATGGCTCGATCCGGCTCGACCAGGTCACATTCGGCTACGATCCCGAAAATCCCGTGTTGCATGACGTTTCGATCGAGGTGCCGGCCGGGCAGAAAGTCGGCATCGTCGGCCCGTCGGGCGCCGGCAAGTCGACGATCCTGCAACTGGTCCAGCGCCTGTCCGAAGCGCAAGTCGGCAGCGTCATGGTCGACGGTCAGCGGGTCGACAGCGTGCAGCAGGAGAGCTTGCGCGAAGCGCTGGCGGTCGTGCCGCAGGAGGTCTTGCTGTTTCACCGCTCGGTGCTGGAAAACATCCGTTTCGCGCGGCCCAATGCGACCGACGAAGAGGTCTACCGCGCCGCGCAGGCCGCCCGCTGCGACAGCTTCATCGACGGCATGCCCGACGGGTATGACAGCATCGTGGGCGAACGCGGCACCAACCTGTCGGGCGGACAGCGGCAGCGAATCGGGATCGCGCGCGCCTTTTTGAAGGATGCGCAGATTGTCCTGCTCGACGAGGCGACTTCTGCGCTCGACACCGGCGCCGAGCTGGAAGTGCAGCAAGGCCTCGATGCGCTGATCGCCAACCGCACCGTGCTCGCCGTGGCGCACCGCCTGTCGACCGTCATCACGTACGACCGCATCCTGGTGATCGAGGATGGCCGCGTCGTGGAGGATGGTCCACCGCTGGCGCTGCTCGAAAAGGGCGGCGCGTTCCAACGGCTGTGGTCGCTCCAGGCCGAAAGCCTGGAACTGTCGGAAACCGTCCCCTTCGGTTGAGCGCGCCATTGCACGATGGACATCCGCGCCATTCTCGCGTTGGATGCTCGGCCACATGACCCAGACCACCGAAGCATCAGAACGCCGCGTGCCCAAGCAGGCCCGATCGGAACAGCGCGTCGCCGCGATCCTGGCGGCGGCCGAAGAGGTGATTGCGCAAAACGGGTTCGACGGCACGACCCTGACCGAAGTGGCCCGGCGCGCGGGAACTTCGATCGGATCGCTGTACCAGTATTTCCCCGACAAGCCGGCTGTCGCTGCGGCACTTGCCAGTCGCTATGGTGCAGAGCTGGCCGATCTGTGGGCGGCGCGCATGGTCGATGCCACTGACCTGTCACCGCGCGGACTGGCGGCGCGGATCATCGACATCGTGCTCGGATTCAAACAGGATCGGCCGGCCTACCTGCAGCTTGTTTCATCGGTGCCGGGCTATCGCCATTCCGACCAGAACCGGCAGCGCCTGCGCAGTTGTATCGCTGCCGTGCTCGCGCCAAGGCTCGGCCCGGGCGGCGATCAGCGCGCCCCGATCGTGACCGAACTCGTGATCGAGACGGTCAAATCGCTGACAAATGCGCTGGGCCCGGCGTCCGACAAGGCGGCAGTGACCGGCGAATACGCAATCATGCTGCAAAGCTATTTCGAGGCAGTGCTAACCGCGTGACGTTGCGGCCCGCGCGGGCATGCGCAAGCCGAACGGCACCATGGCGATCGTCGCCACACACAACAGCACCATCGCCGGCGCAAATCCCGCCGAATGCAACAGCACCACGCCGATCAGGGTCGCGGCTACAGGCCCGCCGAGCCGCTGGACGATGTTGATCGTCGTCGTCGCGACCGGGATCGTCTCGCGCTCGATCCCGGCATAAGCGATGGAAATCGACGGCAGGTTCAACCCGCCAATGCCAAGTCCGCGAACGAACAGCGCGATGGCCAGCAGCGGCAAGCCAATGGCATCAGGCTTTGGCAGCAGGAACGGCGCGGTCCCCAACAGCGTAAGCATTACCCCGCCGAGCAGGACGGTGCGCGGCCCCAACCGCTCGACCAGGCGACCCGCCGTCGGATAAGACACCACCGCCCCCGCACCGGTCGCAGCCAGCATCCACCCGGTCGCCGCAGGCCCCAGCCCTCCGGCGAGCAGGATCATCGGCAACAGCACCTGCCCGCCGAGCACGACCCCGTTCGACAGGAATTGCGTGGCGCTGGCCGTGGCGAACAGCGGCTGGCGCAACAGCTCGATGTCGATCAACGTGCGCCCGGCCGGCGACCGCGACCGCCGGATGAAACAGCCAATCAGACACAGGCCAATGGCGAGCGCGACGAACGCCGATAACCGATTCGTGGTCATCCGGTCGAGCCCGATCAAAATCACTGCGAGCCCCGGCGACAACGTCGCCAGTCCGACCAGATCGAGCCGCGCAGGCGTGCTCGAATGATCATCGCGCGGCAGCAGCATCGCCGCCAGCGCCAATGCCACGATCCCAAACGGAATGTTGATCAGGAACAGCCAGCGCCAGTTCGCAATCTCGAGAATGCCTCCGCCAAGCGCCGGCCCGAACATCGGGCCAAGCAGCACCGGCACCACGGCAACGCCCATCACCCGGCTCATCAACGGCCCCGCCGCGCGCGCAATCGTCATCTGCGCCAGCGGCGTCAGCAGCCCGCCAAACAGCCCCTGAAGCACGCGCGCCGCGATCAACGCATTGGCACTCGGGCTAGCGGCGCACAGCCCGGACGCAACCGTAAACCCGGCAAATGCTATCAGGTAAACCCGGCGGCTGCCCCACCGCGCAACCAGCCAGCCACTAAGCGGCAACGCCATCGCCAGCGCAAGCAGATAGGCGCTGGTGACCCATTCGATCGTGTGCACCGACACGGCGAGCGAATGTCCAAGCGGAACTAGCGCGACATTGACGACCGTCGAATCGAGATTGGTCATCAGCGGGCCGAGCGAGGCGACCGCGGCAATGCGCCAGACCGATGCCGGGACGCGAACGGGCTGCGCTGTCGATGCAATTGGGGTTGTCATACAAGCCATAACATGAGGATACCCTCACATGTTCCAGCCACTTTGTCAAAACCCGATCGTCCGAATTTCAACCCTCCCCCTCCCCTCGTCGTCCCGGGCTT
>Ga0302311_10000048_pt1 | contig 145057 bp, 128 predicted proteins | sample III_Palsa_N1_3_FD_200449 | JGI IMG/M metagenome (GOLD analysis project Ga0302311, IMG submission 200449) | Peat permafrost microbial communities from Stordalen Mire near Abisko, Sweden - III_Palsa_N1_3 | ecosystem: Environmental > Terrestrial > Soil > Palsa > Peat permafrost | place: Sweden...
GTCCGTCAGCGACAGCTTCGTTACCGGTCGTCCTGTTCGTGCCATGGGCATAGTTTCCAGCAGACGGAAACCCAAAGACAGATCATGGCATATTTAGTTCAATTTATTTTTGAGACACCACACTAGTGCAGGATAGGCCGATGCCGGGATTTTACGCGCGTACCTGCGTGCAGAAGGCCGCCTTGGCGGCTTTGGGGCCTTGGCATCCCCGCGATCCATAGGGACGAAAATTTCGGCGCTGGGCCCAGAAACGAAAAACCGCCCCGTGAGGGCGGTTTTCCATATTCCTTCCATACTCACGCTTTTCTAGGCTGCTACATCAAGCGTATGCATTTGATTTTATTGGTGGGCGGTACAAGGATCGAACTTGTGACACCTGCCGTGTGAAGGCAGTGCTCTACCGCTGAGCTAACCGCCCGCCGAGAACGCGAGATTTTAGGGGCTGGCAGGTGGCTGGTCAATGGCTGCGGCCGATTTGCAGCCCGGGCGGGCACCTTGAAGGGCTGCAAACGGGCGCTGTGGTGGGTGCCGGGGGTTGTAAACTCGCCGCTCTTCAAACGCCAAAGCGCCCGACCATGGACTTTCTCAGCACTGAATTTGCCCACATCCTGAATGCGTTGCAGCATTTCGAGCTGACGCCATGGAAAATCGTCGGCCTGCTCGGCTCGGTAATGTTCACCAGCCGCTGGTTTGTCCAGCTGTATTACACGCGCAAGCACAAGCGGGTGGTGATGCCACTGTCGTTCTGGTGGCTGTCGGTGGTGGGCAGCGCGCTCTTGCTGGGATATTTCACTGTCGGCAAGAACGATTCGGTGGGCATCATCTCGAATTTCTTCCCGGCGTTCGTTTCGGTCTACAACTTGATCGTGCATTTGCGCCATCACAAGAACAGCGTGACGGGCGACACGATCGCTTGATGGTTGCACTGGGGCGCGCCCCGGACTCAATCTGGGTGTGCACTCCTACGGACTACTGGGGGCGGCCTACTCAGGGTCGTAGTCGAGATTGGACGCGAGCCAGCGTTCGGCTTCGAGCATGCTCCAGCCCTTGCGCTTGGCGTAATCCTCGACCTGCTCCTTGCTCAGCCTGCCGACCACGAAATACTGGCTGTCCGGGTGCGAGTGGTACCAGCCGGACACGGCGGCGGTGGGAAACATCGCGAAGCCTTCGGTGAGTTCGATGCCGGTGTTGCGGGTGACATCGAGCAGCGCGAAGAGGGCGGTCTTTTCGGTGTGGTCAGGGCAGGCTGGGTAGCCTGGGGCGGGGCGGATGCCGCGGTATTTTTCCGTGATGAGATCATCGTTGCCGAGTGACTCGTCCGGCGCAAAACCCCAGAACTCGCGGCGCACGCGCTCGTGCATGTGTTCGGCGAAGGCTTCGGCGAGGCGATCGGCGAGTGCCTTCAGCAGGATCGACGAATAGTCGTCGTAGTCAGCCTCGAAGCGTGCCAGATGCTCTTCGATGCCAATGCCGGTGGTGACGGCGAAGCCGCCGATCCAGTCCGGTTTGTCGAACTCTTTCGGTGCAATGAAGTCGGCCAGACAGAAATCGGGGCGCTCGACCGGCTTTTCGACCTGCTGGCGCAGGCTGTGCAGGGTGGCGAGCAACTTACCCTTGCCGTGTGATGGCGGGTTTCCTGACGAAATGGGATGCTGCGCTTCGGGGGTACCCTCATCCGCCCTCTGGGCACCTTCTCCCACGGGGAGAAGGGCGGGCTCGTAAACTTCGACGTCGTCGCCGACATTCACGGCGGGCCACAGGCCGATCACGGCGCGAGCGGTGACCCATTTTTCGTTGATCAGGCGATCGAGCATCGCCTGGGCGTCCTTGAATAATTCGCTGGCCTGCGAGCCAACCACTTCGTCGGTCAGGATGTCTGGATAGCGTCCCGCCAGTTCCCAAGTCTGGAAGAACGGCGTCCAGTCGATGTACGGGCGCAGCGTGGCGAGGTCGTATTCATCGAATACGGTGACGCCCGGCTGCTGCGGCTGCGGCGGTTCGTAGGCGGCCCAGTCGCAGCTGAAACGCTGCGCGCGGGCCTTGGCCAGCGACACCAGTTGTTTGCCGGGACCGCGGTTGCGGTGGCGGTCACGCACGTCGGCGTAGTCGGCGCGCACCTTGGCGAGAAAGTCGTCGACCAGGTCCTTGCTGACCAGCGACTGCGCCACGCCAACCGCGCGCGAGGCGTCCTTCACCCATACGGTGCCGGCCTTGTAATGCGGCTCGATCTTCAGCGCGGTGTGCGCGCGTGAGGTGGTGGCGCCGCCGATCAGCAGCGGGATGTGGAAGTTCTGCCGCTGCATTTCGCGTGCGACCTGGCTCATTTCTTCCAGCGACGGCGTGATCAGTCCGGAAAGGCCGATCATGTCGGCGTTCTCGGCGATCGCCGCTTCCAGAATTTTCTGCGCCGGCACCATCACGCCCAGATCGATCACTTCGAAGTTGTTGCAGCGGAGCACCACCCCGACGATGTTCTTGCCGATGTCATGCACGTCGCCCTTGACCGTGGCCATGATGATCTTGCCGTTGTTCTTGCCGGTGTCGCCGGTGCGCAGTTTTTCCTCTTCGATGTAAGGCAGCAGATACGCCACTGCCTTTTTCATCACACGGGCGGATTTGACGACTTGCGGCAGGAACATCTTGCCGGCACCGAACAGGTCGCCGACCACGTTCATGCCGTCCATCAACGGACCTTCGATGACATCGAGTGGGCGCGACGAAAGCTGGCGTGCCTCTTCGGTGTCGTCGACCACGTATTGGTCGATACCATGCACCAGCGCGTGGCTGAGACGTTCGCGCACGGGCTTCTCGCGCCAGGCCAGTGTCTCGACAACCGCTGCGCCCCGCTTGCCCTTGTAGTTGTCGGCGATATCCAGCAGGCGTTCGGTCGCGTCGTCGCGGCGATTGAGCACCACGTCTTCGACGCGTTCGCGCAGTTCCGGATCGATGTCGTCCATGATCGTCAGCGCGCCGGCGTTGACGATGCCCATGTCCATGCCGGCACGTATCGCGTGATACAGGAAGACCGAGTGGATCGCCTCGCGCACGATGTTGTTGCCGCGGAACGAGAACGACACATTGGAGACGCCGCCGGAGATGTGGCAATCGGGAAAGCGTTTCTTCAGCTCGCGCGTGGCTTCAATGAAATCGACCGCGTAGTTGTTGTGCTCTTCGATGCCAGTGGCGATCGCGAAGATGTTCGGGTCGAAGATGATGTCTTCGGGCAGGAAGTCGAGTTCGGTGGTGAGCAGTTCGTAGGCGCGCGAACAGATCTCCACCTTGCGTTCGCAGGTATCGGCCTGGCCTTGTTCGTCGAACGCCATCACCACCGCGGCGGCGCCGTACTGTTGCACTTTACGCGCGTGTTCCAGGAACGCGGCTTCGCCTTCCTTCATCGAGATCGAGTTGACGATGCCCTTGCCCTGCAGGCAGCGCAAGCCGGCCTCGATCACCGTCCATTTGGACGAGTCGATCATGAACGGCACGCGGGCGATGTCCGGCTCGGACGAGATCAGGTTGACGAAGCGGGTCATCGCCGCTTCGGAGTCGATCAGCCCTTCGTCCATGTTGATGTCGATGATCTGCGCGCCGTTCTCGACCTGCTGGCGGGCAACGTCGACGGCTTCGTCGTAACGTTCTTCCTTGATCAGTTTCTTGAACTGCGCCGAACCCGTGACGTTGGTGCGCTCGCCGACGTTGATGAACAACAGGTCGGGCGTGATGATCAGCGGCTCGAGGCCCGAGAGTCGGGTATAACGCGCCATCTTACGCGGCCTCCACTTGGGCCGCGGAGGGCAGTGTGCGCGGCGCAAAGTTGCGCACCGCCTCGGCAATCGCCTTGATGTGCGCAGGCGTAGTGCCGCAACAACCGCCGACCAGGTTCAGCAGGCCGTCGCGGGCGAAGCCGCCGATCACCCCGGCCATGTGTTCGGGCGTTTCGTCATATTCACCGAATGCGTTCGGCAGGCCGGCGTTCGGATGGGTGCTGACGTAGCTTTCGGCGACATTCGCCAGCGTCTGCACGTGCGGACGCAGGTCATCGGCGCCCAGCGCGCAATTGAAGCCCACCGACAGCGGCCGCGCGTGACGCACGGAATAGTAGAACGCCTCGGCGGTCTGCCCTGACAGCGTGCGGCCGGAGCGATCGGTGATCGTGCCGGAAATCATCACTGGCATCCGCGCACCGCGCTGGTGGAACAGCTCGTTCAACGCGAACAGCGCGGCCTTCGCGTTCAATGTGTCGAAGATCGTCTCGACCATGATCACGTCGGCGCCGCCATCGATCAGGCCGTTGGTGGCTTCGGTGTAGTTTTCCGCCAGTTCCTCGAACGTGACGTTGCGGAAACCCGGATCGTTGACGTCCGGCGACAGCGAGGCAGTGCGGCTGGTCGGGCCGAGCACGCCAATCACGAAGCGCGGCTTGTGCGGCGTTTTTGCGGTCATCGCATCGCAGGCGGCGCGGGCCACGCGGGCGCCTTCGCGGTTCAACTCGTAGGCCAGATGCTGCAGCTTGTAGTCGGCCTGGCTGATGCGGGTGGAGTTGAATGTGTTGGTCTCGACCAGGTCCGCACCGGCTTCCAGGTAAGCGTCGTGCACGCCGCGGATGATCTGCGGTTTGGTCAGTGTGAGCAGATCGTTGTTGCCCTTCAGGTCGCAGCCCACCGGCGGTTCATGCGCCGAATGTTCATGACCATGGGCGTGTGCGTGACCGTCGTGGCCATGTTCGAAACGCTCGCCGCGAAAGCCGTGCTCATCCAGCTCGTGCGCCTGCAACATGGTGCCCATGCCGCCATCGATAATCAGGATGCGCTGGCGCAGCGCCTGCTCCAGCAGAGCGACGCGTTCGGGGTGGATCCAGGGCAGGGTGCTCATCAAACTTCCTCGGTTAAGCATCTCTCCACGTGGGAGAGCAATGTTCAAGATGGCTTGCGCGCCAGCAGGCTGATCACTTCGAAATGGGGTGCCTTGCGTTCGCGGCTGAGCCGGTTGCAGCTCATCACTTCCAGGTCCGCCGCGTGTGCGAAACCGTCAAGTTGTTCGGCGCTGAAACCTAGGTTGCGGTGGTCGAACGGTTCGACGGCGGCGCGATGGTCGTGCAGGCCCAGCGTGACGGCCAGCAGCCGGCCGCCGGGGCGCAGCAGTCGCGCTGCCTCAGCTACGGCCTGGGCGGGATGTTCGGCATAGGTCAGCGCGTGCAGCATCAGCACCAGGTCGAAGCGTTGCGTACCCAGTTCCAGTGCATGCATGTCGCCCTGGTGGACCTGTACGTTGGGAAAGGATTTCAGGCGCTTGGCGGCCGCCTCGACCACCCGCTCGCTGCTGTCGATGCAGGTGATCGAATGCGCGTGCGGCGCCAGCAGCTCAGCGGTGATGCCGTCGCCGGAAGCGATGTCCAGCACGTCGCCGGTGCCCAGCAATTGCAGCAGCGAGCGTGCCAGCGTTTCCCAGGTGCGGCCGGGGGAATAATGGCGTTCCATGTCGCCGGCTACGGTGTCGGCCCAGCCTTCCTCGCGTGCACGATTGGCCAATACGCCAGGCAGGCGCGCGGTGTCCTCACGCAGCAGCGCATCATCGATGCTCTCGCGCAATGAGCTGAGCAGGTTGTGCTGGGCTTCGTCGCCTTCATTGTTGGCGCGGTAATAGGCCGACACGCCGGCACGCCGGTCGCGCACCAGCCCGGCCTCTTTCAGCTTGGCCAGATGCGTGGACACGCGCGGTTGTGCCAGATGCAGCACCGCGGCCAGTTCGGCCACGGTGAGTTCCTCGTTTTCGAGCAGCGCCAGCAGGCGGACGCGGGTAGGGTCGGCCAGTAGCCGGAGCACGCTGGAGGCAGTCGCCAGATCCATCGGGCATCCTTATATCGCGATACAGAGATAACAAGTCTGGCCGGGGTTTGCCGGGGCGTCAAGCGGAATGCGGGACTTTGTTCATGCAGCGGCAGCTTCAACTCGGGATCGCTCCTGCCCGCCCCCGGGCACGGCTGGGCAGGGGCGTTCCCAAGGGGCGGCTATCGGCAGGACACGACGCCAGCGGCGGCGCTCGCTAGAATAGCCGGCTGGCTGCGGCCTCAGATTCAGTCTTGTTCAGCTGCTCATGGCGGCGCCGAGGAGAAGTTTATGGATTTCCGTTTTACTGAAGACCAGCTGTCGATCCAGTCGATCGCCCGCGATTTTGCGCAAAAGCGCATCGTGCCGGTCGCTGCCGAACTCGACGCCAAGGGCGAGTTTCCGCTGGACAATATTCGCGAGATGGGCCAGCTCGGTTTGATGGGCATCGAGGTGCCGGAAGCGTACGGTGGTGCCGGTATGGATCCGATCGCCTATGTGCTGGCGATGATCGAGATCGCCGCGGCCGACGCGGCCACCGCGACCATCATGTCGGTGAACAATTCGTTGTTCTGCAACGGCATCCTGAAGCACGGCAACGAGGAGCAGAAGCAGAAGTACGTGCGTGCGATCGCCCAGGGCGAGGCGGTCGGCGCGTATGCGCTGACCGAGCCGCAATCCGGCTCCGACGCCTCGGCCATGCATACGCGCGCCAGCAAGAACGCCAACGGCGACTGGGTGATCAACGGCAAGAAGAGCTGGATCACCTCCGGTCCGGTAGCGCGCTACATGGTGCTGTTCGCGATTTCCACGCCGGGCATCGGCGCCAAGGGCGTGTCGGCATTCATCATCGATACCTCGCTGCCGGGCTTTCACGCTGGCAAGAGCGAGCCGAAGCTTGGCATCCGCGCCTCGGCGACCTGTGAGATCGAGTTCAGCGAATACGTCTGCCCGAAGGAAAACCTGCTGGGTGACGAAGGCAAGGGCTTCTCGATCGCGATGGGCGTGCTGGATGCAGGCCGCATCGGCATCGCCTCGCAGGCGGTGGGTATTGCCCGCGCCGCTTATGAAGCCACCTTGCAGTGGGTGCGCGATCGCAAGGCCTTCGGCCATCCGATCGGCACGTTCCAGATGACCCAGTCGAAGATTGCCGACATGAAGTGCAAGCTGGACGCAGCGACCCTGCTGACACTGCGTGCGGCATGGACGAAGGGCGAGGCTGAAAAGAACGGTGGTCGTTTCGGTACGGAGGCGGCGGTAGCCAAACTCACCGCCTCGGAAGCGGCGATGTGGATCGCCCATCAGGCGGTACAGATCCACGGTGGCATGGGCTATTCGAAGGAGATGCCGCTGGAGCGCTTCTTCCGCGATGCGAAGATCACCGAGATCTACGAAGGCACCAGCGAGATCCAGCGCATGGTGATTGCGCGCGCCGAGACCGGTTTGCGCTAAGCCTCGCAGCAAGCCATATCGCGTGCAAAAAAAGCCCGGGCAGGTAACTGCCCGGGCTTTTTGTGTTTGCCTTGAATGGAGCGGTGATCCAGCCTCCGCTTCCCATGTGCCCTCTCCGGCGAGGAGAGGGCACGGGGTCACGATCAGTGCTGCGGATGCGACTCCAGCGACTGCTGCTGGCCGTTGGCTGGCGGGGGCGTCTTGCCATCGCCGTCCAGCTTGTCACCCAGCAGACGACGTACGCTGACGTAGAACACCGGGATCAGCAGCAGGCCGAGGAAGGTGGCGAACAACATGCCACCGATCACGCCGATACCGATTTCGTGGCGGGAAGCTGCGCCTGCACCGCTGGAAAGGACCAGCGGCAGCACGCCCAGGATAAACGCCATCGAGGTCATCAGGATGGGGCGCAAGCGCAGCCGGGCTGCGGTGAGCACGGCCTCGGACAGCGTCTTGCCCGCGGCTTGTTCCTCCACCGCGAATTCCACGATCAGAATCGCGTTCTTCGCAGCCAGACCCATCACCGTGACCAGACCCAACTTGAAGTAAATATCGTTGGGCAAACCGGTCAGCTTGCAGAACACCAGCATGCCCAGCATGCCTAGCGGCACCACCAGCAACACGGCTAGCGGGATCGACCAGCTTTCATACAGCGCGGACAGGCACAGGAACACCACTACGACCGACAGCAGCAGCAGCAGCGTCGCCGAGTTGCCGGCCAGCACTTCCTGATACGACTGGCCAGTCCAATCGGAAGCAAAGCCCGGCGGCAGATCCTTGTCGATGATGTTTTCCATGATCTGCATGGCCTGGCCGGTGGAGTAGCCGGGCGCGGAATTGCCCACGATTTCCACCGCGGAATAGCCGTTATAGCGCGGCAGCGCAGCCGCTCCCATGCCCCAGTCGGCCTTCACCACGCTGGACAGTGGCACCATGTTGTACGGGGCGATCGCACCATTGCTCACCGAAGGATTGACCTGGGTGATATAGCCGCTGGCGTTGATGGCCGTCGCTGCGTTGCTGGCCGTGGCATTGGTGATGCCGCTCGGCGTGTAGATGTGCTGCAGGGCATCCAGATTCATGCGATACGGTGCGTCCGCCTGCATGTAGACGCGCTTGATGCGGCCGCCGTAGTTGAACTGGTTGATATAGTTCGGCGCCAGCAGCAATTGCAGGGCGCTGTACACATCAGTCAGCGACAGACCCATTGACTGGGCTTGCACACGGTCGACCTTCATCTGCAACTGCGGTGCGTCAGGCAGCGAGTTCGGGCGGATGCCGTACAGCTCGGGGCTCTTGGCCGCCTTGGCCAGCAAGGTGCCCACGGCCTGCGTCAGTTCCTGGCGGGATTGACCGGTACGTGCCTGCAGATACATGTCCACGCCGCCGAACTGGCTGAGGCCGCGGATGGTCGGTAGGTTGACCACGAAAATCTGCGCATCGGTGACGCTATGCAAAATGCCGTTGGCCTGCGGGATCAACTCCATCGCAGTTTTCGAGCGTTTGTCCCAGTCCGTCAGCTTGATGAAGGCCATGCCGACGTTTTCTGCGTTGCCGACAAAGCTGAAACCTTCAGGCTGGAAGATCGAGTTGATGTCGCTGCCGATCGGGCTATGCATCAGCTTGTCGCGAATCTCCGTCATCACATGGTCGGTGCGTTGCAGCGTTGCACCTGGCGGCAGCGAAACGATGGCCAGCATGAAGCCCTGGTCCTCGTCGGGTACGAAGCTGGTCGGCAAACGGGTATACAGGAACGCCGCCAGTACCGTGACCAGTGCAAATGCCAGCATCCATCGTGGCCCGTGGCGTATCGCGCTGCCGACGTGGCCGTGATAGGTATGGGTGACCCAGTCGAAGGTTTTGTTGAACCAACGGAAGACGACGTTCTTCTTCTCGCCGTGGGTCGGCTTGAGCATGCTCGCGCACAACGCCGGGGTGAACGACATCGCCAGGAAGGCCGAAAAAGCCATCGAGATCGCGATGGTCAGCGCGAACTGCGCATACACGATACCGGTGGCGCCCGGCTGCAGGGCGGAGGGCACAAACACGGCTGTCAGCACCACCGTGATCGCAATGATCGCGCCGGTAATTTGGCCCATCGCCTTGCGCGAGGCTTCCTTCGGCGACAGACCCTCTTCGCTCATGATGCGCTCGACGTTCTCGATCACCACGATCGCGTCGTCCACCACAATGCCGATCGCCAGCACCATGCCGAATAGAGTGAGCTGGTTGAGTGAGAAATGCAGCGCATACAAACCGATGAAGGTGCCCAGCAAGGCCACCGGGATCACCAGCGTGGGGATGATGGTGGCCCGCAGGTTCTGCAGGAAGATCAGCATCACCAGGAACACCAGCACGATCGCCTCGACCAGCGTGCGCACCACGTCGGTAATCGAGGCAACGATAAACGGCGTGGTGTCGTACGGCACGTCCCAATCCACACCAGGCGGCAGATCCTTGGCGATAACCGCCATTTCCGCCTTTACTGCCTTTGCCACGGCAAGTGCATTGGCACCCGGCAGCAGGAACAGGCCCAGGCCGCCGGCCGGCTTGTTTTTATAGATCGCCGCCGAACCATAGCTCTGCGGTCCGAACGTGATACGGGCCACATCGCTCAGGTGTACTACCGTGCCATCGCTTTGCGCGAGCAGGATGATGTTGCGGAACTGCTGCAGCGAGGAGAACAGCGTGTCGGCCGCGACCGTCGCGGTGAACTCCTGGCCCTTGCTCGACGGATCAGCACCCAGCGAACCGGCAGCGAACTGTGCATTTTGGGCGCTGACGGCGTTCAACACCTGCGTAGCCGAAAGCCCATAGCCCTGCAGCTTGTCCGGGTTGAGCCAGATGCGCACAGCGTATTCCGAGCCGAGCTCGAACGTGTTGCCGATGCCGTTGACGCGCGAAATCACCGGCTGAATCTGCGAGGCGACGATATCGGCGAGGCGAGGCGCGTCGATCGACGGATTGTCCGAGGTCAGGCCGATAAACAACAGGATGTCGGGGCTGGCCTTGGCCACCACCACGCCCTGCTGGATCACCGAGGCAGGCAGCAGTGGCTGGGCCAGGGTGATCTTGTTTTGTACCTGCACCTGCGCGATGTCCGGGTTGGTGCCGGTGGCGAAGGTCAGGGTGATCGTGCTGCTGCCGTTGGAGTTGGACGACGAGCTGAAATACAGCAAGTTGTCGATGCCGGTGAGCTGCTGCTCGATCACCTGGGTTACCGTCGACTCCATGGTCGCGGCGCTGGCACCGGGGTAGGTGGCTGACACCGTCACCTGTGGGGGCGCGATATCCGGGTAGGAATCGATACCCAGGTTCAGCATCGCAATGATGCCGATCAGGGAGATCAGAATGGCGACCACCCAGGCGAAGATTGGGCGATCGATAAAGAAACTTGGCATGAGACGGCTTCCTTACTGTTTGGTGCTGGCGGATTGACCAGCTGGCGCCTGGGCGTCAGAACCTGCCTGGGTCGCAGTAGCTTGCGGTGGCTGCCAGGGCGAGGCTTTCGCGGGGCTGCCTTCCTTCGCGCCTTGTAGTCCGGTCACGATCACCTGGTCACCGGACTTGAGACCGCTGGTGACGATCCAGTTGCCTTCGTAGCTATTGTTGGCGCTGACATCTTTGCGCACGACCTTGTCGTCCTGACCGACCACCAGTGCATAGGGGCCGACGGAGTCGCGCAGCAGGGCCTGCTGCGGGATCAGGAACACGCTGTTGAGCTGGCCAAGGTCGACGCTGATGTTGACGTACATGCCTGGCAGCAGCTGATGCTTCGGGTTGGGTACCAGCGCACGCAAGTTGATCGCGCCGGTATTGGCGTTCACCGACACGTCGGAGAAGTCCAGCGTACCCAGCTGGTCGTACTTGCTGCCGTCGGGCAGGAGGACCTGCACGGTGGTCTTGCTCTGTTCGGAGAGCGCAATGCTGCCCTTGCTCTGCTCCTGCTGCAACATCGACAGGTCGGCTGCGCTGACGGTGAAGTTCACGTACAGCTGATCGATCTGCTGGACGGTGGTCAGCAAGGTACCGCCGGAGCCGACGTCGCTAGTGCCATTACCGACGGTTGCGCCAACGGTGACCTGCTGCTGGCCGGCGATGCCTTCGATTGGCGAGGTGACCTTGGTGTAGCCAAGATTGACCCGTGCACTGGCCACGGTCGCTTCGTCCGCCTTGACCTTGGCGATGGCGCTGCGCATGGCGGCGTCGTCGTTGTCCACCTGCTGCTGCGATACATAGCCGTTGGGCACCAGCTTGTGGTCGCGCTCGGAAGTGATGCGGGCGTTTACGTACGTCGCCTGATCCTCGGCCAGCACGCTCAGGCTGTTGTTGAGCTGTGTCTGATAGAAGGCCGGGTCAATTTCAAACAGCAACTGCCCCTGCTTGACCGCACTTCCTTCCTTGTAGTCGCGCTTGAGCAGTACACCGGAAACGCGAGCGGTCACATTGCCGCTGTAATAGGCCGAAAGGCGGCCGGACGTGTCCCTGGTCAGCGGCGTGCTCTGCAGTTTCGCCGTGATTACGCCCACCTGCGGTGGCGGCATCTGCGGTGGGGCCTTTTCCTTGCCGCAGGCGGCCAGCGCCAACAGGCTCAAGCACAACACGGGTGTGCGCAGTAACGAGGACTTCATGGGAGCTCCAGAACTTGCTTGATCGGAATGAGAGGCGTTGCCGGGACGCAATGCAGCAAATCCATTGATTAGTTAATGCATTGCGACCGATGTGTCTTGTGTCATTGGTTGGCCGGGCAATCGAACGCCTGGCCCACCTAGGCGTTCAAGTCATGCCACGACGGGCCTGTTAAGGCGTCAGCCGGGTGAGACTATACCGTTCAGTTTACATTTTATTGGCAGTACGAATCCAGTCATTGACAGGTATTGCCGCAATGTGTGCAGTCTGGCGCGATGGACGCTTGCGCGGCGGGAACAGGTCCACACGGAATCGCGCCTACGGGCAACCATCTGATGCGGGATGGTAAATCGGTTGAAATGCTTTGGCTGCATGATGGTCATGGATGTCGATGGCGAAGACATGTCATTGCCTGTAGTTCATCGCTGGATCCGCGCGGACGTGACGGAGCGCTGAACCCATGCGCGCGAGCATGGTGCGAATCATGCGGCAGCGGGTGGATTCGTCATCATGCGGGGCGTATCCTTCCAAGGCTTTTTACCCCCATTCTCACCTCGTCTCCACTGACTAGTAGATGCCATGAATGTGATCCATGCGGCCAATGATCTCCCCCTTTCATCTTTGGTGCTTGAAGAACTGAAAAAAAGTGGTTTGACGCCCCAGCGCCTTGATGAGGCGCAAGTTTTTTGCCAGGCATTCTTCGCGCGCATCGCTGCCAGCGACGCCGACCTGCATACCCCGGAACAATGGACCGTGCTGGTGGGTGGCCTGCTGTACTTCATGCAGCAGCGCCAGGGCGGCACCGCGCTGGTGCGCGTGCTCAACCCGGCGGACTCGCATGCCGGGCGCAGCTTGCTGCAGATCGTCACCGACGATATGCCGTTCCTGGTCGATACGGTGAGCATGATCGTTTCGACGACCTTGCAGATCCACGCCGTGATCCATCCGGTCGTCAATGTGGTCCGCGATGCCTCCGGTGAACTGCAGGGTCTCGGCAACGAGGCCGGCTCGGCGGATGCGGCCAAGCCTGAATCCGTCATGCATTTCGAGATCGACCGGGTCGCCGGGGAGGCCGAGCAGGCGCAATTGATCGCGCAGGTTGAAGCCGCCCTGGACGACGTGCGCGTTGCAGTCAACGACTGGGCCGCGATGCGTGACCGGGCGCTGGCGATTGCCACCGACCTGCCGCAGCGCAATTTGCCGCTGGACGCGGCTTCGATAAAGGAGGCCAGCGAGTTCCTGCGCTGGATCGCCGACGACAACTTCACCTTCCTCGGTTACCGCGAGTACGAAGTCACCCAGGCCGATGGCGAACGCGTGCTGCGCTCGCTGGAAGGCTCCGGTCTGGGCATCCTGCATAAAAGTGAACGCTCGGTGGCACCGCGCTCGTTGCGCACGCTTGCCGCCAGCGAATTGCCGCAGTCCGGCGCCACCGACGCGATCATCCTGACCAAAACCAACGCGCGCTCGCACGTGCATCGCGCCGGCTACATGGATTACGTCGGCGTGCTGAAGTTCGACGCCAATGGTGTTGCGGTGGCCGAGCAGCGCTTCCTGGGCATGTTCTCCTCCAACGCCTACATGGCGCGCCCGCAAGACGTGCCGATGGTGCGCCACAAGGTGGAGGCGGTGCTGGTGCGTTCGGGCCTCAAGCGCGATTCGTATTCCGGCAAGTCGCTGCGCCACATCATGGAAACGCTGCCGCGCGAGGAGCTGCTGCAGAGCAGTGAAGATGAGTTGTTCACGACCTCGATGGGCATCCTCGAGCTGCGCCAGCGCGCACGCACACGGCTGTTCGTGCGCCGCGACCGCTACGGCCGTTTCTTCACCTGCATGGTGTTTGTACCGCGTGACCGCTTCAACACCTCGGTGCGTGAGCGCATCGAATCGCTCCTGGGCAATGCACTGCATGCCGATCAAAGCGACTCGTCGGTGCAGATGGGCGAAACGGCGCTCGCGCGGCTGACGATCGTTGTGAGGCCGAAGATCGGTGACCAGCCGGTGTATGACCTGGCGGCGCTGGAGCAGGGCGTCGCCAGCATCGTGCGCAACTGGCACGATGAGGTGCGCGATGCGCTAGTGAAGTCGCGCGGCGATCACGAAGGCGTGGTACTGGCGAACCGTTATGCCAAATCGCTACCAGCCGGCTACGTCGAAGACGTGAGCCCGGCCGTGGCCGCCGAAGACGTATATCAGCTGTCGTTGCTGCAAGGCGACAACGCGCTGCGGATGTCGTTCTACCACCCGCCCAAGGCGCCCGAGACGCTGCGTTTCAAGGTCTATCGCAGCGGTGGCGACATCGCCTTGTCCGAGGTGCTGCCGCAGTTGGAGAACCTCGGTTTGCGCGTGCTCACCGAGCATGTCTACGAGATCCCTGGCGATGCTGCTCAGCGTTCGATCCAGGATTTCGAAGTGCAGCCGGTGGGCGAGCTCACTTTCAGCGTGGAGCAGGTCGGCGCGCTGTTCGAGGACGCGTTCGAGCAGATCTGGCGTGGCAATGCCGAGAACGACGGCTTCAATCGGCTGGTGCTTGGCGCCAAGCTGAGCTGGCGCCAGGTAGCGATGCTGCGCGGCTACTGCAAGTATCAGCTGCAAGCTGGTGTGGCGTTCTCGCAGGTGTACATGGAAAACACGCTCAACCGCTATCCGGCGATCGCCGGTTTGCTGGTGGAACTGTTTCTGGCCAAGTTTGATCCGCGTCGTGAAAGCCTTTCCGCTGAAGAGCTGAAAGCTGCCGGTGCTACGCTTGCCGCCGAAATGCAGGCGCTGATTCCGCAGGCAGTGCAGGGCGCCCATCCGGCGCTGATCGCCGACCTGGGTGCCGCGCTGGCACTGCCACGTGCCGAGCAGATCAAGACGGTGGAAGACACCATCGGATTGCTGCTGGAGAACGTCGACAGCCTCGACGAAGACCGCATCCTGCGCAGCTTCGTCAAGGTGATCCGCGCCACGCTGCGCACCAGCTTCTTCCAGCGCTGGGATGGCGCGCACCGCGGCTACATCAGCTACAAGCTTGACTCCAGCAGGGTGCCCGACCTGCCCAAGCCGGTGCCGTACCGCGAAATCTGGGTATGCGCACCGCGTGTTGAAGGCATCCATCTGCGTTTTGGCCCGGTCGCACGTGGCGGCCTGCGCTGGTCCGATCGCCGCGAGGATTTCCGTACCGAAGTGCTGGGCCTGGTCAAGGCGCAGATGGTCAAGAACACGGTCATTGTGCCGGTCGGTTCCAAGGGCGGCTTCTTCGTCAAGAAGGCACCGGTGGGTGGTGACCGCGACGCGCAGCTGGCCGAGGGTATTGCCTGCTATCGCCTGTTCATCAACGGCCTGCTCGACATCACCGACAACCTGGTCGAAGGCAAGGTGGTGAACCCGCACGACGTGGTACGCCACGATGCGGACGACCCGTACCTGGTGGTGGCTGCGGACAAGGGCACCGCCACGTTCTCCGATATCGCGAACGCTATTTCAATCGAGCACAACTATTGGCTCGGCGATGCGTTTGCGTCCGGTGGTTCCAACGGTTACGACCACAAGGGCATGGGCATCACGGCCAAGGGTGCGTGGGAGTCGGTGAAGCGCCACTTCCGCTCGATGAATCGCGACTGCCAGACGGAGGATTTCACCTGCGTCGGTATTGGCGACATGTCCGGCGACGTGTTCGGCAACGGCATGCTGCTGTCCGAACACACGCGCTTGCTGGCGGCGTTCGATCACCGTCATATCTTCCTCGACCCGAACCCGGATACCGCGCGTTCGTTCGCCGAGCGCGCGCGCATGTTCAAGCTGCCGCGTTCAAGCTGGGAGGACTATGACAAGTCGCTGATCTCCGCCGGTGGTGGCATCTGGCCGCGCGGCGCGAAATCGATCCCGGTTTCGCCTGAAGTCCGCGCGATCCTGGGCCTCAAGCCTGACGTGACGCAACTGGCACCGAGCGAGCTGCTCAGCGCGATCCTCAAGGCGCCGGTCGACCTGCTGTGGAACGGCGGTATTGGCACCTACGTGAAGGCTTCCAGCGAGACGCATGCCGATGCGGGCGATCGCGCCAACAACGCGCTGCGCGTCAATGGCATCGAGCTACGCTGCAAGGTCGTCGGCGAAGGCGGCAACCTGGGCATGACCCAGAAGGGTCGCATCGAGGCGGCGCAGCACGGCGTGCTGCTCAACACCGACTTCATCGACAACTCCGCCGGCGTGGACACCTCCGATCACGAGGTGAACATCAAGATCCTGCTGAACGACGCGGTGCAGCGCGGCGAGCTGACGGAAGACGCCCGCAACGTGCAATTGGCCGCGATGACCGATGAGGTCGGCCAACTGGTGCTTTGGGACAACTACCGGCAGAACCAGGCGATCACCCTGATGGAGCACCAGTCGGTGACCCGTCTCGGCTCGATGGCGCACTTCATCCGCACGCTGGAAGGCGAAGGCACGCTGGACCGTCAGGTGGAAAACCTGCCGACCGAGGCCGAGCTGACCGAGCGCAAGAGCCGCGGCCTGGGCCTGACCCGGCCGGAGCTGTCGGTGCTGCTGTCCTACGACAAGATCCGTCTCTACCAGCAGCTGCTCGATTCGGACGTGCCGGAAGACCCGTACCTGTCACGCGAGCTGGTGCGTTACTTCCCCGAGCCATTGCACGGAAAGTACGCCGCACACATGCAGCGCCATCGCCTGAAGCGCGAGATCATCGCCACCGCGGTGACCAACTCGACGATCAACCGCATGGGCGCCACCTTCATGATGCGCATGCAGGAAGACACCGGCCAGCGCCCGGCGGCGATTGCCAAGGCGTATACAGCCGCACGCGAGATTCTGGATGCGCGGGAACTGTGGGCCGAGATTGAAGCGCTCGACAGCAAGGTGGCCGAGGACACCCAGATCGACGCGATCAAGCAGATCTGGTCGCTGTTGCGGCACCTGACCCGCTGGTTGCTGAATCGTCCGGGCGGCACGTTGGATATCGCTGCCAATGTCGAGCGTTACCAGAACGGTGTGTCCGCCCTGCGTGTGGCTCTGCCGGAAGTGCTGACGCCTACCGGCAAGGGTGATTTCTCCTGCAGCCAGGAGAAGTGGGAAGGTCTGGGCCTCCCCGCCGAGCTGGCCTTGCGGCTGGCCCGTATGCCGGAACTGCGCGCTGCGCTGGACATGGTCGAAGTGGCACAGCAAAGCGGCCAGCCGATGCAGAAAGTCGCCAGCGTGTTCTACGAACTGGGCGAAGCGCTCGACCTGGAATGGTTGCGCGGCCAGATCGAGGCATTGCCGGTCGAAGGCCACTGGCATGCCCAGGCACGCGGCTCGCTGCTGGATGAACTCAACCATCAGCATCGCGCACTCGCGTTGCAGGTACTGGCGCTGGCGACCGACCGCAAGGATCTCTCTGCGGTACAGGCCTGGCTGCAGCGCGACGATGCCACGCTGCAGTACACCCGCAGCATGCTGGCGGAAATCCTCACCCAGAACGCGGACTACCCGATCGCCTCGGTCGCGGTACGTCGCCTGGCCCAGCTGGCGCAGGTACCGGTGAGCTGACGCGAGTCGTGATCCGCTCCTCCCCCTGCTTGCAGGGGGAGGTTGGGAGGGGTTGAGCTCTTGCTCTGCTCCAAGCAGCTCAAACAAAACTCTGATTCACGTCCCCTGCAAGCCTGACCCCTCCTGCAGGCCGTGTTGGGCATCGCTTCGCTCAGCCCAACCTACGCCGAGCGCTCTGGTAGGTTGGGGGTGAGCGAAGCGATGCCCAACATCACCCGCCACGTTCACCCCCGATCGCCACTCACTTGCGCGCCCAAAGAAGGGACTTCCTCCGACCGCGGTAGGAGAATCGGCGGGTGAACCTTACCGCACACAATCGTCTCCGGGTTCTGACAACCAGCAGGCAAGCATATTGTGCGCTGCTGTCGTAATCTCGCGTTCAACGCCCTCTCGGATATGCCTGCATGCGCTTTGCCTTCGTCGCCAGCGATACCAGCGTCGCCCAGCAGGCGCGGCGCAAACTGGTGGATCGTTACGGCGATGTGCCGCCCGAACAGGCTGAGCTGATCGTGGCGTTGGGCGGCGACGGCTTCATGCTGCGCACCCTGCACGCGCATCGCGCGCTGGAAGTGCCCGTCTACGGCATGAAGCTGGGCCGGGTCGGCTTTCTGATGAACAAGCACCGGGTCGATGAGTTGCCGGAGCGGATCGAGCGCGCCCATCTCGCTTCGTTGTTTCCGTTGCAGATGGAGGTGACCGACGCGGCTGGCGAAGAGCACACGGCGCTGGCTTTCAACGAAGTCTCGCTGCTGCGCCAGAGCAACCAGGCCGCACACCTGGAGGTGCAGCTCAACGGCGAGGTAAAACTGGTGGCGCTGGTTTGCGACGGCATCCTGGTTTGCACGCCGGCTGGATCCACCGCCTATAACCTGTCTGCGCATGGGCCGATCCTGCCGCTGGATGCGAACGTGCTGGCACTCACGCCGATCAGCCCCTTCCGTCCGCGCCGCTGGCGTGGCGCGATCCTGCCGCATCGTACCGAGGTCATCCTGCGTGTGCTTGAACCGGGCAAGCGCCCAGTCAGTGCCACCGCCGATTTCCATGAAGTGCGCGACGTGCGCACCGTGTCGATCCGCCAGTCCGGCGGGCAGGGTGTGCGGCTGCTATTCGATCCGGAACATAATCTTGAGCAGCGCATCCTCGACGAGCAGTTCGCGGCAGATTGATGCCGGGGGCTAGGAGCGAGCAGGCGGTATGGGTGAGTTTCAGCTTCAACCAAACTGTTCGGCCGGAACTCAGGCTCATCGTAGGTTGGGATGAGCGCAGCGAACCCCAACGTCTTTGCGGGATACCTGAGGTGATTGTTGGGCTTCGCTTTGCTCACCCCAACCTACCTGCCATCCGCGCTCCTTGCGGCGACACGGGCTGATTGAGATTGAGTTTCACCAAGCCGTTCGTCTTGAGCGTAGGCTCGTAGGCCCGGGCTGCTTGAGTTTCATCCTCGGCCTCAGCCAAACCGTTCGCCCTGAGCGTAGGCCCGCAGGGCCGGAGTCGAAGGGGCGCGCGCCGAGAGAGTCCTTTGACTTCGCTGCGCTCAGGGCGAACGGGGATGGCAGGAGGCAAACGGGTTGGCAGGAGGCAAATGGGAGCGCGAAACAGCGGCGTGAACGGATGAAAATATCCCGCTTCGCGCGGAAGCCCGGCGCCAGTCATGTTCCTTTTGCTAGATTCGACACCACCACCTTTAAACTCGAGTGTCCATGATCCACCCGCTCGCCGATGTCCATGATCCCTCTGCCGCCAGCGACAAACGCCTGGTGGTGGCGATTTCCTCGCGTGCGCTGTTCGACCTCGGCGACAGCCACGCGTTGTTTGAGCGCGATGGGCTGGATGCGTATCGAAGCTTCCAGATAGACCACGAGAACGAGATCCTCAAGCCTGGTGTGGCGTTCCCTCTCGTACAGAAGCTGCTGGGCCTGAACAAGCTGGCTGGTGATGTGCCGCCGGTCGAGGTGATCCTGCTGTCGCGCAACTCAGGCGATACCGGCCTGCGTATCTTCAACGCGATCCAGCATTACGGTCTGGAAATCAGTCGTGCCGCGTTCACCAGTGGTGCGCCGACTTCCGACTACATCGCACCATTCAATGCTGACCTCTTCCTCTCCGCCAACGCCGAGGACGTCGGTCGTGCGCTCGCCGCCGGTGTCGCCGCCGCCACTATCTTGCCGAGCACTGCATCACCGCGCGCTACCGAGCAGCTGCGCATAGCATTTGACGGCGACGCAGTGATCTTCGGCGACGAGGGCGAACGCGTATCGCGCGAGGAAGGCCTGGAAGCGTTCCACCGCAGTGAAACCGAGCATGCTGCCGAGCCACTGTCGGTCGGTCCGTTCCGGGGTTTTCTCACGGCGCTGCATCGACTGCAGACCGCGTTTCCCGCCGAGGATTCGCCGATCCGCACCGCACTGGTCACCGCGCGCTCCGCGCCTGCACACAAGCGCGTCATCCTTACCCTGCGTCGCTGGGGCGTGCGCATCGACGAGGCGTTATTCCTCGGTGGCCGCGACAAGGGCCCGTTCCTGGACGCGTTCGGCGCCGACATCTTCTTCGACGATTCACCGGCAAACGTGGAGTCCGCGCGCAAGCACGTGGCAACTGGGCATGTGCCACATGGGGTCAGCAACCGCTGACATCCGGTTGAATGTCAGCGGCTTCAAGGATCTCCTTCAGCCAAGGGCCGATGATCGAAAGACCGAATCGCAAGGGCCTCGAACGTCCAACTTTTACTGGGTCTTTGGTTTCGGGGTTGCCGGCGCGTTTTGACCAGCCTTTGCCGGCGCGTTGGGGGCTTTCCCCTTGTGATGTTTGACGGTGATTTGCGGTGTGTTGCCGCCCTCGTCATCGAATTCGATTTCAATCGTATTGTTCTGTTGGTTGGACCAGGTAGTTGCGTCGCTTGCCTTGATCACCTGAATGGCGGCTCCCCCTGTCGCCGACGTGTCGGATTGGACCTGGATGGCCAAAGCCACATTCAATTTCTTGGGTGTGAGGCATGGTGATTGACTGTGGTCGGTATCAAGCAGTCCGAACACCGCTTTGTCGATCGCATTCGCCAGCTCATAGCCCTGCGGCAATGGACCCACCTCAGAACTCTGGTCACCAGCGAGGCGACTGGCAATCGCCAATTTCGCCGGTGCCAGGTCATCCCGCAATTGATCTGGATACTCCGGTGTGAACTCGGGTTTGAATTGGTAGGTCACTGTCTGCGCGTTGGAATTCGAATTTTCCTCGCCAGCGCCGAGATTCCAGACGGTGAGGTCAACGCCGAGGTTTGCCTTGTCGTCGAACTTCGACATCGTTTGCAAACTCAACGTGACCGTCATGTTCGATAACACCATCCGATTTACCCAGAACTCCCCGGAGTCATCCATCTCCCCACACCAGATGGGATGCGTGGCCACCGGTGTCTTTGTCTGTACTTCGTCACCCAACGTATAGCGCACAGCAAGCAGTTGTTTCCTCACAGCTTCGACTGCCGCTTGTACGGCGACGGGCGGACTATCGTTGGTGTGGGGCGTTTCGCTCTGTGCGGGTGGCGGCGTGACGGCCGATGGTTTCGCTAGTTGGACAGTGCAAGCGGACAAACTCAGGATCGCAATGATCGAAATGAGGTTCGCATGAGCTTTCATGGGTCCTCCCACGCATGATCAAGCCTATGGGAACCCGATAGTACGCTCCAAAACCCAGCGCATGTCTGCGGCCCAGGTCATATCCAGGGCATTGGACGAAACGAACGTTTAATTGGCGTGCGCTCCCGCTATCAAACTATCCGCGCGCGCCGCCACCATGTGGTTACTTTTTCTTCGCGCACAAACGTGAAAAGCCCGGCGCCGAGGATGATCGCGATGCCGAGAAACATCGGCCAGTCCAGCCGGTCGTGGAACAGCACGTAGCCGAACAGCACCGCCCACAGCATCTGGCTGTATTGGGTGGGGGCAACATGATTTGCCGGAGATTTTTGCGTGGCCAGCATCAATAACACCGAAGCCAGGGCAGCAAGCAAGCCGTAGCCGAGCAGCAACAGCCATTGCTGCATGGAAGGCCAGACAAATTTCGACAGCATCAGGATACTGGTGACCAACAGCGGGCCAATCACGCCGGCGCCATACAGTGTGATGCGCTTTTCGTGCGGGCCGGCCAAGCGCAGGGCGATCAGCGAGATGGCTCCGGTGAGCGCGCAGATGGCGGCGGCCAGATGGCCGATGCCCAGCGCACGGAAGCCCGGCCGCAGTACCACCAACACGCCGCCAAAGCCCGCGACCACGGCCGACCAACGCCGCCAGCCGACGTGTTCCTTGAGCAAGACCACCGACAGGATCGTCACGAAGATCGGCAGCAGGAAAATCAGCGCAAATGCCTCAGCCATCGGCAACGCAGTGAAAGCGATTACCGCGGAGGTGCTGCCGATCGCGCCGGCAACGGCGCGCACCAGCCACAGGCCAGGGCGCCGCGCGACCACCACCTCGCGCCAGCGGGCTCCCCCATGCCGGATAAAGGGCAGCGCGGTCAGGCCCAGCAGGGCGCCGAAAAACACCGCTTCGTAGGCCGGCAGCGAACCGCGCAGCAGCTTCACGAACGCATCGCTGCAGGCATAGGCCGCGAACGCCATGAAGCCGAGCAGCACACCTTTGAACATGCAATTTCCGGATTTCGGTGGGGACTTTGGCGCTTGTGTAGGTTGGGGTGAGCGCCAGGATGCCCAACAACGTGGCGAACGTGATGTTGGGCATCGCTGGCGCTCACCCCAACCTACGGGCAACGGGGCCCGTGGCCCGCGCTACAATAGCCGCTTTTACGCATCCATCCTTGGAGCTTCCATGGCTGTCAGTCTCAATCCGCTTGATCTTTATGATGTCCGCTCGCTGCTCACCGATGAGGAGCGCATGGTGCAGGACACCGTCGCCCGCTTCGTGGATGAGCGCGTGCTGCCGATCATCGGCGATTGTTTCGACCAGGCGCGTTTTCCCAAGGAGCTGATCCCGGAAATTGCCAGCCTCGGCCTGCTTGGGGCGACGATTCCCGAAGAATACGGCGGCGCCGGCATGAATGGCGTGAGCTACGGCCTGATCTGCCAGGAGCTGGAGCGCGGCGATTCAGGCCTGCGCAGTTTCGCCTCGGTGCAGAGCTCGCTGTGCATGTATCCGATCTATGCCTACGGTAGCGAGGAACAGAAGCGCGCTTACCTGCCGAAGATGGCCGCTGGCGAAATCATCGGCTGCTTTGGCCTGACCGAACCGCACGGTGGTTCCGATCCGGCCAACATGAAAACCCACGCCAAGAAGGATGGCGGCGACTGGGTGATCAACGGTGCCAAGATGTGGATCACCAACGGCAACCTGGCGCACATCGCGATCGTCTGGGCGCAGACCGAAGACGGTATCCAGGGCTTCGTCGTGCCGACCGACACCGCTGGTTTCAAGGCGCAGGAAATCCACAAGAAGATGAGCTTGCGCGCGTCGGTTACCTCGGCGCTGTTCTTCGACAGCGTGCGGGTGCCGGACAGTGCGCGGCTGCCGAACGTGAAGGGCCTCAAAGGCCCGCTGGGCTGCCTCACGCAGGCACGCTACGGCATTACCTGGGGTCCGATCGGCGCGGCCCAGGCGTGCCTGCAGGAAGTGCTCGACTACACCAAGGAGCGCATCCTGTTCGACCGTCCGCTGGCCGCCAACCAGGCTGTGCAGCTGAAGCTGGCCGACATGGGCCGCCGCATCACCATGGCGCAATTGCTGTCGCTGCAGTTGGGCCGCCTGAAGGATGCCGGCAAGATGCAGCCGACCCAGGTGTCGCTGGCGAAGTGGAACAACTGCCGCATGGCGATCGACATCGCACGCGAGTGCCGCGACATCCTTGGCGGCGCAGGCATCACCACCGAGCATGGTGCGATTCGCCATGCGTTGAATCTGGAATCGGTGATCACCTATGAAGGCACCGAGACCGTGCATCAGCTGGTGGTGGGCCGCGAGCTGACCGGCATCAACGCATTCTGACGATCAGTGCACGGATGAGGGTTCGGTTGGGCGTGGAACTTGCGCGCTGGGCCGAACCCTCACCCCAGCCCTCTCCCAAGGGGAGAGGGGGCTAAAAGGAGCCAGGCCTTGCAGATTCCCGATATCCGCATCGAAACCGACCGCCTGATCCTGCGCCCGACCCGGGCGGAGGATTTCGACGCGTACGCAGCCAACATGGCCGACGTCGAAGCGGCGCAGTTCATTGGTGGCCAGCAGTCACGCGCGGCTGCGTGGCGCGGGTTCCTCACGATGGCGGGCGCCTGGTCGATCCAGGGCTTTGCGATGTTCTCGGTGATCGAAAAATCCAGCGGCCAGTGGATCGGGCGGCTCGGACCGTGGCATCCGGCCGACTGGCCCGGCACGGAAGTGGGCTGGGGTCTGGCGCGCGCGGCGTGGGGCAAGGGCTATGCCTACGAAGGCTGTGTCGCGTCCATCGACTGGGCGTTCGATCACCTTGGCTGGTCCGAGATGATCCACTCGATCCACCCGGACAACCATGCCTCGCAAGCGCTGGCGAAGCGGCTCGGCTCGACCTGCCACGGCCCCGGCAAGCTGCCGGCGCCGTACGAGAACTCACCGACGGAAATCTGGGGTCAGACGCGCGACGAATGGCGACGCCGCCGAGCATGATCGACGCAGCATTGCAGGCCACACTGGCGCTGATCGTGCCGGAGTTGCAACTGACTTGCGACGATCCGTGGTGTCTGATTGGTAGTGCAGCGGCTCAGTTGATGGGCGCTGACATAGCGCCGGCGGACGTAGATGTGCTGATCAGTCCTGCCGATACCGAGCGATTGATAGCGCGGTGGGCGTCGCAGCTGGATCATGCCTACGAGCCGACTGGCGTCGAGCGCTTTCGCTCACGTTTTGCGCGATTCCATTTTCCTGGGCTGCCGGTCGAGGTGATGGGTGGTCTGGAGCTGAATGGCGACGAGGGATGGCAACCCGTGCGGATCGGCCAGATGGTTCTGGTCGGCGTGAACGGCTTGGCTGTGCCGGTGCCTTCGATTTCCGAGCAGATTCGCGTACTCGAAAGCTTCGGACGTTCCAAGGATCGCCAGCGTGCTGCCTTGTTACGCGCGCTGGCGTAACGCATTTACTCGCTCTCCGTGGGGGAGCGGTTAGGCCGTACTGGCGGATATATCGCCGCACAGCCGATAATCCACTGTTTGCCGCGCCAGGCGGCCCGTTCCCCAAGAGACACGTTGCCATCATGACTGCCACTCCGTACCCCCTCTCGGCCCGCCACAAGGGTTTCAACCGCGCCGAGATCGTCGATCAGAACTTCACTGAGTTCGTGCAGCTGTGGCATGGCGATGTGCACACGACACCGCGCGACGACCAGCCGGTGTTGCCGGGCAGCGCACTCGATGCGCGCGGTTTTCGCGAGTTGCTGGAATCGCAGCTGATTTCGCGCCACCTCGACCTGATGGCGCGCGTGCTGCGCGTGCAAAACAAAGTGTTCTACACGATCGGTTCCAGCGGTCACGAAGGCAACGCGATGGTGGCGCGGCTGACCCGGCACACCGATCCGGCATTTCTGCATTACCGTTCAGGCGGCTTCATGGCCGAGCGCTTTCGCAAATTGCCGGGCATGGATCCGATCACCGATTCGGCGTTGTCGTTTGCCGCCAGCAAGGACGATCCCGCTTCCGGCGGCCGCCATAAGGTATGGGGCAGCAAGCCGTTGTGGGTATTGCCGCAGACGTCGACGATCGCCTCCCATCTGCCCAAGGCGCTTGGCACCGCGGTGGCGATCGAGCAGGCACGACGGATCGGTCATACGCTGCCTATTCCCGATGACAGCATCACGGTCTGCTCGTTCGGCGATGCCTCCAGCAACCATGCCACGGCACAGACCGCGTTCAACGCGGCGGCGTGGACGGCATATCAGAAGCTGCCGGCGCCGGTGCTGTTCGTATGCGAAGACAATGGCATCGGCATCTCGGTGAAGACGCCGAGCGGCTGGGTCGCCAGCAATTTCCAGCACCGTTCCAACCTCGATTACTTCTTCGCCGACGGCCTCGATCTGGCTGAAGGCTACGCGCAGGTCCAGCGCGCGGTGGAACACTGCCGCACGACACGCCGGCCGACTTTCCTGCATCTGAAGACGACGCGAGTAATGGGTCATGCCGGCACCGATTTCGAGATCGAGTGGCGCAGCATCGAGGAGTTGTTCGCAGTGGAGGCGAGCGATCCGTTGCTGCGCTCGGCGGCAATCGCGCTCGAGTCGGGCCTGTACAGCAAGGATGAGTTGCTGGATCTCTACGAGACCACCCGCAAGCGTTGCTTCGCTGCCGCGGAAGACGCCGACAGTCGCCCGCGCCTGACCTCGCTGGCGGATGTGATGAGGCCGCTCGCGCCGTACACTCCAGCGGCGGTAAAGGCCGAGGCCACGCGTGCCGACTACGCCGAGAAACGCCTGGCGGTATTCGGCGGCGAGGCGAAGCTGCCGGAGAATTTGCCGCCTCGGCATCTGGCCATCCAGATCAATCAGGCGCTGCACGATCTGCTGGCGAAGTATCCGCAGGCGCTGCTGTTCGGCGAAGACGTGGCACTGAAGGGCGGCGTGTATACCGTCACCAAGGGCCTCAACAAGATCTTCAAGGGCAGCCGTGTGTTCAACACGCTGCTGGACGAGACAATGATCCTGGGGCTCGCCCAGGGTTACGCGAACATGGGCATGCTGCCGCTGCCGGAGATCCAGTACCTGGCGTATTTCCACAACGCCTGCGATCAGATCCGCGGCGAGGCGGCGTCGCTGCAGTTTTTCTCCAACGACCAGTACCGCAATCCGATGGTGATGCGGGTTGCTTCACTGGGTTACCAGAAAGGCTTCGGCGGTCATTTCCATAACGACAATTCGATCACCGCGCTGCGCGACATTCCCGGTCTGGTCGTGGGTTGTGCCAGCCGTGGTGACGATGCGGCGACGATGTTGCGCACGATGATGGCGCTGGCGAAAGTTGATGGCCGCGTCTGCGCATTCCTGGAGCCGATCGCGTTGTACATGACCAAGGATCTGTACGAGGCCGGCGACGGCCAGTGGCAGTTCGACTATCCGGCACTGGATCAGTCAATGACGCTGGGCGAAGGCCGCATCTACAACGAGAGCGCGAACGACCTGGTGGTGTTCACGTTCGGCAACGGCGTGCCGATGGCCTTGCGTGCCGCCAAGGAGATCGAGGCGCAGCACGGCTGGAAAGTTCGCGTGGTCGATCTGCGCTGGCTGGCGCCGCTCAACAACGCCTTCATCGCGGCGCAGGCGCAGACGGCCAAACGCATCCTGGTGCTGGACGAGGGCCGCAAGAGTGCCGGCGTGGGCGAGGGCGTGATCACCGCGATTGTCGAGGGTGGGTGTGGTGCCACGCCGATGCAACGGGTGGTTGGCGCCGATACGTTCACCCCGCTGGCCGGCGCGGCCCTGCTGGTGTTGCCGGGCGAAGCCGAGGTGGTAGCGGCGGCTCGGGAACTGGCCGCACGCTGAGCCGATAACGCGGTAGCTCAGCTGTCCTTGCGACGCTTTTCCACGACATGCATGCGCGGGGGATCCGGCGTCGTGGACGATGTCGCCGCGTCGTACAGGACAACCTGGTTGCGACCGTTGAGCTTGGCGTTGTACATGGCCTGGTCGGCGCGTTCGACGAGGGATTCCACGTTGTCGCCATCACGGTGCATGGCGACGCCGATACTGATGCTGAGCAGCAGCGACTCGTCGTTCACCGAGATTTCCAGCCGGTGCACGCGTCGGCACAAGCGCGTCGCGACCTGTATAGCCTGATCCGCGTCGGTGTTGTCGAGCAGCGCGACAAACTCCTCGCCGCCATAACGACAGAGCAGGTCGCTCGGCCGCAATTCATTCGCCAACGCCTTGGCCACAGCGACCAGCGCGCGATCGCCGGTGTTGTGGCCCTGGCGGTCGTTCAGCAGCTTGAAATGGTCCAGATCAAGAAACAGCATGGCGATCGGCCGCGGTGAGTCGAGTGCCAATACGGCACAGGCGCGCTCGCTCCAGGCACGGCGGTTAAGTACATTGGTGAGCGCGTCGTGGTCGGCCAGCAGTCGCACCACGTCGCGATCATGGCGCAGTGTCAGGGCACGGTCGGCAAGGCCTAGTGACAGCATGAGCGCCTGGAATGCGCCGCCAGCCAGGCTGGCATCGTTGAGCCAGTCCCATTCCGGGAGCGCACCGCCAGTCTGCGCGCTGGTCATCGCGGTAAGCACCAGCAAAGGCGTCCAGCCGGCCAGGAAAAAATAGGCAGGGCGCGAGCCGCGTGCGGCGGTGACGATTCCGGCGATCAACAACAGCGCTACGCCAATCATCAGCAAGGGGTTGAGCAGCGCCTGCGCCGTCTCGATCAGCAGTGGGATGTGGCTGCAGCGCATCAGCAACAGCTGGATCATGACCACCGCCAGGGCCACGATCGGCACCCGCAGCAGCGGCGCGTAACGTTGCAGTTCGCAGAACCGCATCATGAACAGTGAGGCAAATGCCACCGACAGCGCGACTGCTGTCACGCCGCTCATCAAGGCGATATCGGATAGCCATTCCCACTCCAGCGGATGGAACAGAAAACCGGTCTGGATGCCCTGCACGAACATGTAGCAAAAAATGTAGCCGGCGTACCAGGCATACGTGGTGTCGAGCAGCATCAACGCGAAACACAGCGCCATCAGCACCATCGCCAGCATCACCGCAAAGCAGGCGCTGGCAAACGTCAGCCACTGGGCATCCTGCTGCAGATATTCGCTCCAGGGCTGCAGTTGGAAGCGCACCGGCGCGCTAAGCGTCGGTGCGGGTTCGAACTTCAGCAGCATCGGTGCCGATGCCGCCTGTGCCTGAGGTACCCGCCAGGCCAGCCGACCGTGTCCGTGGATCTCCGCGTCGAAGTCGTCCAGCGCCAATGCCTGTGTGCGGGAAGGGCCATAGGCAGTGACCCTGCCCAGCGGGGGTGGATAGATCGTCAGCACGCGCTCGCGGTCGTCCCATGGGGGCTGCGGGGCGATAACCACCCAACTGCCAAGTGCCTGGCGCGGAAACCGTTGCAGCATGGAAGGGTCGAAGCTCTTCAGCTGACCGGCGCGGTAGTTGTCCAGCACGATCTGCGGTGTGTCGTTGGCGCGAACCTCGCGCCAGGCGCCATTGAGCGGGGAAGCAGATGCCTGGGCAACGCCCAGCCACAGCAAACTGAGCACAAAACCGAACCATGGCCGCCAGCGGCGGCCTGATGTCGGTACTGTGAACAGCCTCTCCATTTGCCTTCCCCCGTTTTGCCACACTCCTGCAGGATTACGTGCAAAAAACACGCGTACCTGCCAGCGCAAATGGCGCTTGCGACATGGTCGTTTCAGGCCATTGATAGCCTCATCCACCACATTGCCGGTCGCCGTGTCTTCGCAGTTCCCTCGTCCCCGATTCCGAGCTCAGAGGGGAGCCGATATATCCCCCAGCCGGGAATGCTTCCCGAGGCTTGGAGCTGCGCCGCCAATTATGAAACGAATCGGGACGCAAGTACCGCTGCCTCCATCGTAACCGAAGTCAAGCACGAGACGTGCCAGTGACGGTTGTGTGGCACGACCTGCCGATATCCTCACATGGGCTTGGCACGGCGGCCCACAGACTCAATTCCGGTCAATCGGCCACGCGCCGACGTGGTTCAATCTGGACGTGGGGTGTCATCTTATGGGCAAGGTCACGGTGGCGGTCTTGGTGGGTAGCCTGCGCAAAGGGTTATTCAAGGTGCCCCAGCGCGAAGTAGCGAAGTAGGTTGGGGTGAGCTTTGCTCACCCCAACCTACGCGAGGCCTTTACAGGTGCGCGGTCATCCAGCCGACCCAGCGACGATAAACGTCGGTGGTGTGCACGATGTCGTTGGGGAAATGCGTGTCGGCGGGGTAGGCATAGAACTCCACGGTGACGCCTTTGTCGCGCAGCGCGTGGTACCACTCGTAGCTGTTCACCAGCGGCACGTTGGGGTCGCCCACGTCACCCATGATCAGCGTTGGTGCAGTGACGTTGTGCGCATAGGTGATTGGGGACTGCTCGCGCCAGATGTCCTGATACTTGGCCGACCACGGCGAGCCGCCAAAGAAATACGTATCGCCCTGCTGGTAGTAAGACACGGTGTAATCCATCACCCAGTCGGTTAGCGCCGCACCTGATACGGCTGCCTTCCAGATGGGGTAGTGGCCGGTAAGCCAGGTGGTCATGTAGCCGCCGTACGACCAGCCGGTCACGCCGATGTGATCCTGGTCCACAATGCCGAGCTTCTCCACTGCTGCCAGGCCTGCCATCACGTCGTTGCCCGGGCCGACGCCGGTGTCGCGGAAGATCGCGTGCTGGTAGCTATCGCCCAGGCTGGTGCTGCCGCGGTAGTTCGGCTGAAACACCAGGTATCCGGCGGCTGCCAATAGTTGTGGCAGCGGCGAGAAGTGCACGGTGGAGGAGGCTTCCGGCCCACCATGGATGACCAGGACCAGCGGATATTTCTGGCCGCTGCGATAGCCGGTCGGATAGGTCAGGACGCCATCCTCCTGGAAACCATTCGGCCCCTGCCACTGGATGGACTCGGTACGCCCGAGCGTGAGGCCGTCCACGAACGCATTCATCTGGGTCAGCCGCCGCGGCTTGGCGTTGACCGAGTCCATGACATACAGCTCGTTCGGATGCGTCTTGGTGCTGCCGACAAAGGCCACCGCGCCAGTTTTGGAAACGCTCAACTCCGCATTCGCTTCTACATCGCCCAGATCGAGTGGTCTGGCAGCACCGGTCAGTGGCTGCTCCCACAATGCCTCGCGCGTGCCGTCTTCACCGGCCAGCAGCAGGCCCTTGCCGTGCGGCAGCCAGGCGTACGCGTTGAAATTGCGCGCCAATGCCTGGGTGGCATCTCGGCTGTCGTCTTTGGTGCCCACATACACCGCGTTGCCATTGTTCTGGTCGCCGTTGCGCGGCCGCGCGAACGCAAACGTGTCGCTGTCCGGCGCATAGGCGAAATTCGTCGAACCCTGCGCTGGCACCAGCGTGCGCGGCGTACCACCGCTTGCGCTCACGGCGGCGATCACCGACTGGAAGGACGGTCCCCAATACGGGTTGGGGAACTGGGTGAACGCGATGCTTTGGCTGTCGCGGCTCCACACTGGCTCCGGCGCGGTATCCTGCTGATCGGTCTGCAGACTGAATGTGCCTTGGGTGAGCCGTTTGGCTGTTCCGCCTGCGCTCGGCACCGCCCAGAGGTGCCAGGGTGTAAGTGCCGCACGCACCAGGAAGTTGTTGTCGGTTACCTGGAACGCGTCATCGTGTTCCTTGATGGCCTTTTCGTTGGCCGGCTCGTCCTCGGTGATGAACGCGATCTGCTTACCGTCCGGGCTCCAGCTGAACGAGTCGACGCCGCGCTTGGCTTCGGTGACGCGAACCGCATCGCCACCCTCCATCGACATCACGAACAGCTGGCCCTGCTTGGTGTCGTCATCGTTGGCGATAAATGCCAGTTGCATGCCGTCCGGCGACCAGCGCGGTGACGAAATATCCGTGCGCTTCCAGGTCAGCGCACGTCGCGCGCCGCTGGCCGTATCCACCAGGTCGATTTCCTGCAGGTTCTTGTCCGTCTTCCATTCCGGCGTAGAAACGATCACCGCGATGCGTTTGCCGTCCGGCGAAATCCGCGGTTCGTGCAGACTCACGATTTTCTGCAGATCGCCCAACTGGAAAGCTGGCGCCATGGTGGCGGCACGCGCCAATAGCGGCGACGCAAGAATGCAACAAGCCGCAAAGGCGAGATGTCCCGTGGATTTCATCAACAGTTTCCCTATTTCAAAGTAAGCGGCCGATGTAACGACGCAACATTCCTGCCAACGCATCGGCAAAGTTGAACATCTGCAGGCAGATTCCCACCGGGGAGATTCGCATGTTCCGACGCAGTTGGAGAAGTGCGCCATTGCACTTGTTTCAATCGATCGCCAGTGGGATGGATCGGGCTGGCGGGGCCGCGGCACTCGTGCGTTGCATGAGGCCATCAGGACAGCGGCAAAGATTCCGCGAGTGGGCGCCTGTTTGTGCAGACGGTGACCACTGAGAACATAAAAAAAGAACCCCGCCTGGCGACGGGGTTCTCTGGTTTTCTTGTATTCGGATGGTGGAGCGGATGGGGATCGAACCCACGACCTCTGCATTGCGAACGCAGCGCTCTCCCAGCTGAGCTACCGCCCCATACGAGCGTGGAATGTTAGCAGTGCGCCTGTGGTTCGCCAAGGCCCCGCGCCCGTAAGGGTTCTACGGCATACCTGGACGTTTCCAGGGATGCCGGCGGCCAGCGAGAGCGGCGACGAACGGCTCGACGGCCTATCTGCGATCGATCGAGTATCTGCCTGGTCCGGTGACAGACAACAGCAGCAGGGCACCGGCGATCGATACGTTCTTGTAGAAATGAATCATGTTGTCCACACGCTCGCCACCGAGCATCGTCCACTAATGATGGGCGATCATGGCGGCGGCCAGCGTGTATAAGGCGAGCAGCAATGCGAGTGGTCGCGTGTAGAAGCCAAGCACGATCGCGATGCCAACGAAGAATTCCATCACCACGGCGATGACGGCAGCGACCGTGGGCAAAGGTGCGCCCTCCGTGACCATGAGACTGACGGTGCCGGTAAAGCCGGTCAGCTTGCTCCATCCAAACAGCACGAACAGGATCATCATCAATACGCGCGCTACCAGAATCAGTTCGTCTTTGCGGCTGTCGAAGAGTGTGTATCGCACGATGGTTTCCCCTGCTTGCGAATACGGTGATGACGCTTTCCGGTGTGGTCTGCTGCGCGAAGTTCAAGGCAAGCGATCGAATATAGGCTCGCCGCCTTTGGCGGATCAAGCGAAATCGTGGGGCTTGCAAAGCAACGCTTGAATGGGTCCGGGCTGCCGCGGCGCAAAGTTTTACGGGTGAGTCGGCACTCCATTGCCAACCTCGTCACGCCTGGATCGATACCATCACAACGGTGACTCGACGCCTTTGTGCGTCGCTTTCCAAGGAGAAACTGATGCACAAGATCCCCACGGGTACCTGGGTCGTTGTCGCTGACGGCACCCAGGCACGTCTATTCCAGAACGTCGGCAAGCAAGACACCGTGCGTCTAAAGCCAGATGGTTTGCTCAAGCCGGACGTCGTTGAAGAGGAAGGTCAAGGTCCATCGGGCCATCGACCACCGGGCGAAAGCCCGGAACAGATCGATGAGGCGACATTCGCCAAGCAGCTCGTGCAACGCCTGAATGCCGCTGCGTTAAAGCAGGAATACGAGCATCTCTTTCTGATTGCGGACCCGAAAACGCTGGGCGAGATCAGGCCCCAGCTTCACCCTGAGACAATCAAGCGCATTACCGGGGAGTTGGCCAAGACGCTCACCAACTCGACGTTGGAAGACATCGAGAAAATTCTGAAAGCGAACGAGTAACCACTGCACCTGGTCGATCACCACCGTCTTGCGCCGGCCGGGCGGCTAGGTTGCGGCTTAGCCAGGCAACAGGCTCGCAAGGCGGTCGTGCAGCACGCCGCGGCGCCAGCCTTCGAGGAAGTCGGGCCACACGGCGGTGACGACATATTCCTCCAGTGCCTTGCGTGGGCACAGCAGGCCCGGCGGTAGGTCCAGTTCCACGGCGAGGGTGTCGATAAGCTGCTTCATCGCAGCGAGCGCCTTTTTCGCTTCGCCCTGCGGATGGCCGGGGATGCTGGACGTGGCGGCGATTTCGTCCGCGCTGACCGCCGGGGCGACCAGCTCGAACAGCTCGCTGCGTTGCGCCGAGCGCAGCGCGCGCTGACCGCGGCTGCGCTGTTCCAGGTCGACGAGGCTGGCCGGTGGCTGCTGCGCCAGGCTCAGTGCCAGCGCGTCGTCCATCAGCCATGGTCGTGGCACATCGAGTCGGCGTGCGCTGCGATCGCGCCACAGCAGCAGGCGGCGCAGCAGCGCCTGTTGGCTGGCTGGCCATTCGGCCGCGCCACGCATGGCCGATTGCGGCTGCGGGTCACCATCGCGGTGGCTGGCGCGGCGTTTCAGGCGTTCGCAGTCTTCTGCGTGCCAGGCGGCGCGGTCGCGCTGCTGCAGGCGTTCGCTGAGCTGCTCATGGATGGTTTTCAGATAAACCACATCCAGCGCGGCGTAAGTGCATTGCGAGGCAGTGAGTGGGCGCTGCAGCCAGTCCGACCGGGTCTCGCCCTTGTCCAGCTTCACCCCGGTCAGCTCGGCGACCAGTGCACGGTAGCTGATGCCAAGCCCCATGCCGACAAAGGCACCGGCGATCTGTGTGTCGAAGAGTACGCGTGGGCCGTTCGGCAATAGCGGCGCCAAGGTTTCCAGATCCTCGCTGGCACTGTGCATCACGGTGACCGCCGGGCCCTCGCCAAGCAGCGGTTGCAGCGCGTCGCCGATCTCGAAAGCGAGCGGGTCGATCAGCGCGTGGCGGCCGTTCCAGCCAAGCTGCAGTAGCGCCAGCTGCGGATAGAACGTATTGCGGCGCATGAATTCAGTGTCCAGGCCAATCGCGGCGTCGGCCGGCAACGTGCTTAACCAGGCCTGCAGCGCGTCGCGGTGGTCGATCCATTCGGCAGAGGCCGTCTCGGGCAGTGACATCGGTATTCCTTCGAAGATGCAGGACGCGGATTGCCCTGTCGGCAGTTTGTGCCTATGGTGAGCAGCGCACGATAACAGGCCACCACAAGGACGCCCATCCATGCCCAGCAATGCCACCTTGCACCGTCAGCGCACTCTGGGTGGAGCGCTGGGCATTATCGTGCTGGGTTGCGCGCTGACGTACCACTTTTTTCCGCGGGTATTCCACGTCGAGCCGGCCCAGGCACCGCTTCGCTCGATGTCGATGGAAGTCACGGTACCGGGCAACCCGTCGCAACAGCAGCAGGTGCCGGGAATCGCCGAGCTCAATGCCGGGCCGCCCATGACGCTTGCACCGACGGCGGTGATCGTCGCGCGCAGCAACTCCAAGGCGAACCTGCCCGAGCAGCTGAGCGCGGATACGCCAAGCGTGCAGGCGCTACTTGTGCGCGCGAACAAGGCGCTGCACGCGGGGCAGCTGGTCGGGGACAAGGACAGTGCGGCTGCGTTGTTCGCGCAGGCGCAAAAGGAAAAACCCGACAGCCGCCGCGCCGCCCAAGGCCTATTCGACGTGCGTGCGCAGCTGGTGGCGCAGATCGACCAGGACATCGCCGTGGGCGACGTCGATTCGGCGAAGGACTTGCTCGATGCGCTGCGTACGCTGCCCAATGCAGCCGACGAAGTGGCGCAACTGGAGGCAAGCCTGAAAACCCTGGCCAAGGTGCGGCCGATGCTGGCGCAAGCAGCCAGCCTGTTGCAGAAGGGCAATGCCGATCAACCCGCCGGTGCGAGTGCGCTGGATCTGTACCACCAGGTGCAGACGCTTGATCCGCAGAATGCCGTGGCCGAGCAGGGGATACTGCAAGTACAGCACGCAGTGCTTGATCGGGCGTTGGCCGCCGTGGCGCAAAACGATTTCGCCGGTGCAGACAAGGCGCTGACGGAGGCGCAGTCCATTCGTGCTGGCTCACAGCAGATTCAGGATGTAAGCAAGCGCGTGGATGACATGCGCCAGCAGCGTGCCACCGGGATACTGGCGCAGGCTCACTCCGCGCTGGACGCCGGCAATATCGCCATGGCAAAAAAACTGGCGGCGCAGGCGCAGGGCATCAGTCCGAGCCTGGGCGGTCTTGCCGATTTCGAGGAACAACTGACCAATGCGCAGTTGTATTCCAGCTACAAACCCGGCCAGGTATTCAGCGATCGCTATGTCGATCTGCCGGGCAAGACACCCGCGATGGTGGTGATTCCCACCGGCACTTTCCAGATGGGTGCGCCGGACAACGAGGATGACCACAACGCCGCCGAGACGCCGCAACATCAGGTCACCATCAGCAAGGGTTTTGCGCTGGCACGCAGCGCGATCACGGTGGGCCAGTTCCGCGAATTTGTCCGCGCCAGTGGCTATGTACCCGATTCGGTGAAGCTCGATGGTGCCAGCGTGTACGACGAGAGCAGCGGTGCGATGCGCGACGACCCGCGCGCCACCTGGCAGGACGACTACGCTGGTCGTCGGGCGGGCGAAAATCTGCCGGTGGTGAACATCTCGTGGAACGATGCCAAGGCCTATGCCGACTGGCTCAGCCAGCGCACCGGCAAGGTCTACCGGTTGCCCAGCGAAGCGGAATTCGAATACGCGTTGCGCGGCGGCACCACCACCCGCTACTGGTGGGGTGATGGCACACCTACCCGGCCGGTGGAAAACCTCACGGGTTCCGGCGACCGATCACACATCGGACGGCGCTGGAGTCATGCGTTCCGCGGTTACAGCGACGGCTATTGGGGGCCGGCGCCGGTGATGACTTTCGCGCCCAACCCGTTCGGTCTTTACGACATCGACGGCAACGTCTCGCAGTGGGCGCAGGATTGCTGGCATGAAAGTTACGTCAGCGCGCCGACCGATGGCTCAGGCTGGCTCAACCCCGGTTGCAGCACGCACGTCGTGCGCGGCGGCTCTTGGGGTAGCTCACCGGAACAGGTGAACTCGGCCTACCGCGAAGGCGCCGATGGCAGTATGCGCAGCGGCCGGGTCGGCTTCCGCGTGCTGCGCGAGCTTTGATGCATCATTAGCGCCGGGTGTACCTAGTTTGCACTGCCGGCCATGTTTTCGTGAATGATCTGGGCCACCCGTTCGTCCGCGTGGGCCAACTGCTGTTGAAAGACATCCGTACTGAAAGCGACCTGCGCCGGTACCTTCTGCGCAAGCATTAGTCCGCTCTGGTCGTGCAAGTTCACTTCCGCCTTCATTGACATGCCAATCCGTAGCGGATGCTGATCCAGCTGCCGAGGATCGGTAAACACCACGCGCACGGGTATACGCTGCACGATCTTGATCCAGTTGCCGGTGGCATTTTGCGCAGGCAACAGCGCGAAGGCGCCGCCTGTGCCCACGCCGAGTTCCAAGACTCTGCCGTTGTACTTCACCGCATGGCCATAGACGTCGGAGGTCACTTCCACCGGCTGGCCGATGCGCATGTTGGTGAGCTGGGTTTCCTTGAAGTTGGCATGGGTCCATATGGCGTGCAGCGGCACAACAGCCATCAGGGCGGCCCCAGGTTGCACGCGTTGGCCGACCTGCACGCTGCGTCTGGCCACGTAGCCGGTTACCGGTGCCACCATGATTGTGCGAACTTCAGTGAGGTAAGCCGCACGATATTGAGCGGCAGCGGCTTTGACATCCGGATGCGACGTGACGACAGTGGCGTCCACCAACACCTTGTTGGTCTGCAGTTGCTGCTCGGCCGTGGTGAGCGAGCTCTCCGCCGAGGTCAACGTATCCAGTGCGTGAGAGAGTTCTTCGGCGGAGATAGCGCCGGAGCTGGCCAAGGTAACGCGACGGTTGTAATCAGCCTTTGCCTTCTGCACCGCGGTCTGCCGTACGGCCACATCGGCCTGCGCACCTGACACGGTGCTGTACAGGCCACGCACCTTGCGCACCGTGTTGGCGAGGTTGGCGGCGGCATTCTCCAGGGCGACATCCGCATCCGCCTTGTCCAGCGTGACCAACGCGTCCCCCTGTTTTATGAAGTCACCATCGTCGGCGCCGATGCTGACCACGGTGCCGGTAATCTGCGGTGTGATCTGCACGATGTTGCCATTGACGTAAGCGTCGTCAGTACCTTCGTACCAGCGGGCTTCCAGGACGTACCAAGCACCAAAGACAATGGCGGCGACGAGGATAGCCGCGACCAGGATGTGCAGCATGAAGCTACGGCGCTTCTTGTTGTTGGGTTGCGTCTTGTTCGGTTGCGCGGCTCCATCATGAGCCGAAGAGATTTCAGTAGACATGATGGCGGCCTCAAGAGCGATGATGAATGAGGACGGAAGAGTTCGCGTCGGCGGCAACAGTCGACACGTCTGGAGCGGGCTGGCTTGGGCGATAGCCGCCGCCGAGTCCGATGAAACCTGCCAGCGCGGTGATGTTGACGTTGGGAAGGAACTGGGTCTTGGCTGCGTCGCGCGTTAGCGACGGATGTCGGCGTCAATGAGCTTGCCAAGCAGGCGCAGTAGTTCCTTGAACTAGGCCTTGCTGAAGTTCCGTAGGCGACCGTTCAACGCAGGCAGCGCGACTCCCGGAATCTCCGTGGCAATTGCTTCGCCTTTGCTGGTCAATTTCAGGTCGACGGCACGGCGGTCCGTGTTGTTGCGGGACCGGCTCAACAGTCCCTTTGCTTCGAGTTTGTCCAGCATGCGGGTCATCAGACCGGCATCGGTGCTGAGACGCTTCGACATTTCAAGAGGTGTGGCGGCAATCCCCCGGCTGAGCCAAAAAATGATGCCCATTTGCTGGCTGGTAATGTCGAGCGGCCTGAACGCAGCATCCATGTCCGCAATCACCAGGTTACGTGCTTTCGTCAACATGACGCCGATGCTCTGCGTCGTCGAAAGAGTTTTCTCTGTGTAATGTTCCATGCCGAGCTCCTCGGAGCCGATGTATGCGCACTACGGCAATCTGTTACTGCTGATTGGGTTGATAGTCTTGGTGGCGAATCATCAGTGGCTGCCGGCCGTCGCCGCGCCAGCCGCCGCATCCTTGCTTGGATGGGTGACCCAAATCAGCGGAATGATCACAATGAAGATGATCGCGGATAGCCAGAAAATGTCGTTGAGACCAAGCATCGCCGCCTGGGCGTTCAATCCGTTCTCGACGAAGGCGAGCGCATTGGAAGCACCGACCTGCAGCGTCGACTGGGCCTGCATGACCGAGTCGGTGAAGATCGGGTTGAAGCTGTTGGCCTGCTCGGTCAGCTGCGAGTGATGCAGGATCGTGCGGTCGTTCCAGCCAGTGGCCAGCAGTGATGTTCCAACGGCACCGGCGAAGACGCGCACGAAGTTCGACAAACCCGCGGCGGAGGGGATCTTCTCCGGCGGCAGGCCCGACAGGATGATCGCCGTCAACGGCACGAAGAATAGAGCGGTCGGAATACCCTGTAGCAGCGTCGGCAGGATCAAGGTGTATTGATCAATGTCGGTGGTGTAATTGGAGCGCATGAAGAACACGGCTGAAAACCCGACAAAGGCCAACGTCGCCAAGACGCGCGTGTCGGTCTTCAGCATGATCCTGCCCGTCATCGGCGACGATCGGCTTGTCTTCGGTCAGCTCCCAGATCACGAAGAACACGAGCCCAATCAGTGCAATCACCCCCAGCGCACAGATCACCGGTGAGTTGAACCAATCCAGATCCTTGCCTTTGTCGAGCATGACTTGCAGTGCGGCGACCCAGCCGATCAGGGCGAGCAGCCCTATCGTGTCAATCGGCAAACGGTGAGTCTGCGTTTCACGATCGCGATAAAGCACCCACACCACCGCGGCTGCAAATAAGCCCACTGGTACGTTGATGTAGAAGATCCGCGACCAACTGTATCTGTCGGTGATCCAGCCGCCCAAAGCTGGGCCTGCGATAGGGCCGACCGTTGCCGTCATGGCCCACAACGACAGCGCGCTGCCGCCTTTGTTTTTTGGAAACGTGGAAAGCAGCAGCGCTTGTGACAACGGTATCAGTGGACCAGCCGACACGCCCTGTAGCACGCGGGCCGCCAGCAACACTGAGAGGTTGGGTGCCATGCCGCACAACGCCGATGAAATCGTGAATAGCAGAATCGCACCAACGAACAATTTGACCTGCCCGATGCGTTGGGTGAGCCAGCCGGTGAGCGGAATCGCCACGGCGTCGGCCGCGGAGAACACGGTAATCACCCACGTTCATGGACGTGGCAAGTGCAACGGCGAAGGCGCCGAGTGCAAACCGAAAACCGGTCAGGGGCCGGCGCAGCGGGAGTGGGGGAGTTCATGGGAGTCCGGTTCGGCGATTTAGATATAGGCGTCAAATCCAGCGCTCGGCGGGTCAGGTATCTGACTGGTCAGATAAACAATTAAAAAAAAGCGCGGGCCTGCTTATCTGGCAGGCATTTGCAGGCAGTCGTCCGTGCTCCCTTCGCTGGCGGGAGCGTCGGGGGGTTGGAATGGTCGCACTTTCTAAGTTAGTTCGATGTGCAAACACCGCACGTCGACAGCTGCGCTTACGCGGGTCGAAACCTTGGACAGCTATCGCGTAGGTTGGGATGAGCGCAGCGAACCCCAACGTCACCGCGGGATGCTTGAGGCACCCGAAGGTGCTTGTTGGGGTTCGCTTTGCTCACCCCAACCTACGGAGCGACGGCGCGGTCCTGCGACCTTCGTGCCGGACCGGTCTCTACGACTGGGGCTGCATCACGATGATGGCCATGCCCAGCAGCGCCACGCACGCACCAGCTATATCCCACCGGGTCAGCACGATGCCATCCACCAGGCGCAGCCATAACAACACCACGGCAATGTAGATGCCGCCATAGGCCGCGTAGGTCCGGCCGGCTGCGGCCGGGTGCAGGGTAAGCAACCAGGCAAACACGGCCAGCGATAACGCGGCGGGCAGCAAAAGCCAAGGCGTTTTCGCCTGTTTGAGAACGAGCCATGGCAAGTAGCAACCTATGATCTCGGCTATCGCGGTCGCCGCAAACAGCGCCACTTGCTTCAAAAAATCCGACATGCTCTTTTCGCAGCTGCGGCCACGGCGGCCCACCTGCGGCCATTGTGCATCAGGTGCCGGAAATATCCGCTATGACCCAGGGTGGACCTCACCCGTGGCACTCGATGAAGCTTCCAGCGAACACGCTCTGTCCGCTCGCGCCAACGTCAGCCGTGCCGAATTATTCCGCGATCTGTTGCAGGAGGGCGACGGCGCCGGTGAGATTCTTGCTCATTGCCGGCGGCAAGCCATGACGCTCGACGATGTAGTCGGGTGTGTCGTGAGCTATCCAGGTCGCCTCCTGCTCGTCTTCCCAGACCAGCGCCTTCAAGGGCAGATCGAGCCCGACCGTTGGCGCTTCCTGCAACAACGGTGTTCCGCCTTTGGGATTTCCGAAGATGAGCATCTGCTCCGGGCGCAGGCACAGCCCGGAGCGCGCAGCGTCACCACTGAAGTCGATACGTGCAAAGATCGTCAATCCATGGGCGCGCAGTAGCTGCTCGAGCTTTTCCATGGTTTGCGCAACGTTTAGCGGCGACCGGATGCGAGCGAATCCCTGGTCGGTGTGAGCCATTGGCATAGTCAGAATCCCAAGAGTGGGTTGGAATAAAGAGACGGCAAGCGATTTCCCCCGTCTATGGTCTCGTGACAGACGTTAAGCCGGTGCATGCGTGATCCGAAGGCCGCCTGCGGCGGGCAACGAGCCGCGGATGGACGGCCAGAGAGCCCCGGAAGACTCGCTTTCGCTGGCCGTTTCACCTGGATATTGTCATCGTAAAGTCTTGCTTCCCATCTTCGTCGACGCGCGAGTACGCTGCACAAACGGCAACCGACAGGGCACACAGGTGAATGATGTTCCCGACGCTTTGATGAATCTACATGATGCGACGCTCACGTCGATCATGTTCGATTGGGCAAGTCGACGCTGCACCATGGATTTTCGCGGGGTGTCGAGCAGCGATTTACAACATCCTTTTTTGATCGTCTTTGATGACGTCACCGACGTAAGCATTCCAGCGGAGCGGCCGTGGGGAGCATCGCACTCGGTGCTGGAAGTCGACTGTGTCGAAGTCGGAAGGTATGTCTTTGTGATGCAGTCTGGCGATGAAATATGGGTATCGACGATGACCGAGCCGACTCGCTCCGTGGCGGCCAGATAACTCGTCCGCCTTTCGCGACCGTGCCGGTAATGCCCGGCTTCTGATGCTGGCACCCCGCGTTTTGTTTCCAGTTGCCGCTACCTGGCAAGTGTCGCCAGCCACTGGAGCAACGCGCTGGATAGCTCGGTGCGCTGGTCGGAATACGCGTGGTCGGTGGCCAGGTGCAGGGTGGTTACCCCGCCGTCGCCGGCTTGGCGCAGGGCGGTAGCGAATTTTTCATTCGTGTCCGTCAGCCCGTCGTCCGACGTGACGATCAGCATGGGTCGGCCCTTCAGCGCCTCGACTTTCGATTGGAAAGTCCAGCTGAACCTATGATCGGCCAGTTCACGGGCCAGTCCTCCCGATGTGCATCCGTTGAGCGGAGCCATGCCTTCCACGGCGAGTCCAGCGCTGATGCTCTGCAAGGCGGTCGGTCGCGGGTCCGCGCTCAACGTTTGCTGAGCCAGGGCACCCAGATCGGCTGCCGAGATCAGCGCGACGCCTTCGACGTCGGGATCCGTCGCCGCAGCCTGCACCGCCATGAAGCCCCCCATGCTGTGCCCAACCAGGACGAAGTGCATCCGGTCCAGCCGCAATCGCTTGGCGATCGCCGGCTGTCGCAGATAGGCCAGCGCTGCCGCTGCGTCTTCAATACCGTGCGAGAACGAGAAATCCCCCGGCGTGCCCCACGATCCACGGTAGTCGAAGTAGAGAACATCCCAACCAGCGCGGCGCATGTCCTGCGCCAGGTCCAGATTGCGCTCGTTGCCAGGAAGACCATGCAGCAAGATCACCGCAGGATGTGGCCCGGCTCCCGCTGCGACGTAGACCAGTGCATTCATCAGCACCCCATGGCTGGGGATCTGCATGGGCACCATGGAGGCGCGATAGTCGCCTTGCTGCCTGGGCAATAGAGCGGCCTGGGGGTGAGCGTCGGACGCAGCTGCTTGCCCGTGCGCGCGACCCGTGACTGATGCGAGACAAACGGAAGCGCAGGCAGTCAGGAACATCGATCTCGCCAAGATCTTCATATCGCCCCGAGTTGGCGACTGAGCCGCCAAGAGAATTAGAGTCACAACATCTTGGTGTTACGAACTTGCTGCGCAGGATACTAGCGGTCTTTCAATTCATGGGATGCGGTTGCCAGGCACGGTCGGACAGGCGCCGTAGAGGTGAGTTGGCTTTCGAGTGCTGCACGAGCTGTAGCCAGACATGAAAAGCACCGCGTGAGGCAGGGCTTTCAAAGAGCGTAGCGGTCAGTCCGGACATCTTCCAATGACCGCGTGCAAAGTGTCTCTGCGATATTCGCTCAACGGTGAACTGCACACGATCCGCTACCCATAGGGATACTGGCCGCCGACAGCTCCCCGTGGCCGTCTGCGGGTCAAAGTCTGGTCAGGTTGAGCCACCTGCGCTTCCGGGGTCTAATGCTTGTCAGGCTGCGGCCTCAGTACGACGGGAGCATTCGCATGAAGTCTCAGTTTCCATCCGCACAAGAGTATTCAGCGCAGACAGCCAGCTATCCTGCTTTGACTGTCGTCGATATTCGCGCGGCACAGGCGGCAGTAACCGAGTCCTATCGCAACCAGGTTCTGCTTGATGTCAACGCCGACTGCATGCGATTGGCGGTGTTCGAAGGCGAATATCGCTGGCATCACCACCCGGATTCCGACGAGCTATTCCTGGTGATGGCGGGGACGCTGCAAATCGACCTCGCGGATGGTGCCCGCATCGAACTCACCGAGTGGCAAAGCGTGGTCATTCCGGCAGGTACGGTGCATCGAACACGAGCCATCGGACGGACAGTCAACCTCACCTGTGAAAAGAAAGGTGCCCAGGCCGTGTTTGTCGATATAGCCGTCTAATCTCTCGATGGAGACCTTAGGCGCAGGTTGTACTTTGCGCGTGGACCACGATCCCTGGTCGGACGACTTCCGCTTGCAGCCTAGGTTTTGACCAGACATGAAAACCCCGCACTAGGCGGGGTTTTCATGTCTGGCATGGGAACGGCAGTCCAAAATCTATGCGACTTGCGACGCCTCATTGAACGAAACACCACGGAGTGTTGCCTTGCACGGCACCTGGCTAGGTTCGCTGTCTCGGCGCAACTAGTTCAACCTCGCGGTACGTTGCGATCAAGGAACTCGTGGATCGCCTCTCCGATTTCCTGCCCGTTCGTCTCCAGTGCAAAGTGGCCCGTGTCATAGAAACGCACTTCCGCTTTCGGATCATCGCGCTTGAACGCATCAGCGCCCGCAGGCAGGAAGAACGGATCGTTCTTGCCCCACGCGGCGAGGATTGGCGGATGATATTTGCGGAAATAAGCTTGGAACTTCGGGTACTGAGCGACGTTATTCGCGTAGTCACGGAACAGGTCGAGCTGGATTTCGTCGTTCCCCGGCCGGGACACCAGCGCTGCGTCCAGCGTGTAGGTTTCCGGTGCGACCTGATCCGGGTCCTTCACGCCATGCGTGTACTGCCACTTGATGGCGTCCAACTTTAGAAACGAACGTAGTGCATTGCGATTTTCCTCGCTCGGCTCTTTCCAGTATTTCTGGATCGGATTCCATCCATCACTCAGGCCCTCTTCATAGGCGTTGCCGTTCTGCGTGATGATCGCGGTGATCCGTTCCGGGTGCGCTGCGGCCAGCCGCCAGCCCACGGGCGCGCCGTAGTCGAAGACCTCCATCGCATACCTGTCCAAGTGCAAAATCTCGGTAAAGCGATCGATGGTCTGCGCGAGATGATCGAACGTGTAGGCGTACTTGGCGCGGTCAGGGCTCTGGGTAAAGCCAAATCCCGGCAGGTCTGGTGCGATCACGTGATAGCGGTCAGCCAGCAACGGAATCAGATTCCTGTACATGAGCGAGGAGGTCGGAAAGCCGTGCAGCAGCAAAACTGTCGGTGCTGACGGGTCACCCGCCTCGCGATAGAACACCTTCACATCGTCCACTTGTACGTAGTGCAAGCTGACTTGCGATGTCGACGCGGTGGGTGACGTGCGCACGGTCGCCGCTTGCGCGCTGCCGCCGGCCAAGTTGCCCACGATGCCGGCACTCACGATCGCGCTCATGAGCATGGTATTGATTTTCATGGTGATTTCTCTCGCTTTAAAAAGAAGGGTCAATTCGGGAAAGCGTCGTCGCGGTACCGATTTTTGGTAACCTGGAAAACATTTGATCAAAGGTTACATGCCAAGAAAGTAACCTGTCAATACGACTATTATGGGTTACAATGGCGGCGTTGATTTCCCCCGGAGACTTTTCTTGAACACCGAAACCAAACAAGGCGATGCGCCGGTGCTGTTCGTCGGCGACGACCCCGCGCTCGACTTCATCAACACGGCATACGGTGTCGACGAGGGGCACGATCATTTCGTCAACGATGCGAGCGTCGTCGACTGGCTGAAGCAGGCGGGCATGCTCTCTGACGAGCATGGCGAGGCAGCGTATAAAGGTTTGCTGGACAGCGCACTCGAACTGCGCGCTGCCGGGCGCAAGCTCGTTGAACAGCGGCAAGCCGGCCAGTGGGCGAATCCGGCCGTGTTGAATCGAATCCTTGCGCTCGGTAGCCATCATCTTGAGCTGCAATGGAAGAAAGGGGGTGAACCAGCCCTCGTCCCCAAGCAGACCAACCGAGATGCCGCCGCCGTTTTGCTGCCGGTGGCCGACGCGCTGGCGCGGCTGCTGGCCGAGACGGATTTTGCTCTCGTGCGTAAATGCGAGTGCGATGACTGCACGCTGCTATTCCGCGATCGCACGAAATCCCGCCGCCGTCGTTGGTGCAGCATGGCGCTCTGCGGAAATCGCATGAAGGTTGCCGCCTTTCGCGCGCGGCAAAAGGGCTGAGCCCGTCGCATCGACGCCGCACTTACGTGCCGCCGATGGAACAGGGAGCAGGAAGCGTCGTTGCGCACTTGGGAAAGACCCAATACGCCATCGCGCGGACTGCGCCAGGGAGGAGGGTATTGTCGACGAGTTGGATCGTAGCGAACCGGGTCAGCGCCCTTTACTGCGTCGATGCTTTCAGATGTCAGAAAACTGCGTGGCAAGTAGCGGACTGAGTCCCGTTCGTGAGCTAACCTACGCCGCTCCGTTCGATGGTCGAAGTCCTTGATGAAGTTCCAATTCACCCTGGCTCTCTGTTTGCTTGGATTTGCGCTGGCCGCACAGTCTGCTGTTGCGGGCGAACCCGCGGGGCAACCCATACAGGTCGGGTCGTTCCGCGTTGAGCGAGACGTGACGCCTGGCCGCAACAAGGTCGTGGGTACGTTGACCAACATCAGTCATGTGCAGGTTCACGTGGCCAAGCTCAGCTTCAGGCTCTTTGACGCGAAAGGTCGCGAGATTGGGCTGGCTGCGGACGAGGTGCATGACCTTGGGCCGGGCCAGACCTGGAAATTCCATGCGCGCGCACTTGGAAACGTAAGTCGGGCCCGCCTCCTGAGCATCGAGGCCAGGTAGTTCTGCATGGTGACGGCTAGCAAGAGCGAGCCTCGATCCGGTGAATTGCCATGGGCTGGCCGGTCTCGCCCGCACCAACGATTACGACATCAAACTCGCCTTGCGCAAGGCGTTCGAGTCTGTTGCCTGGGTCATCGGATGAAAGAGAGGCGTTGCAACACTCAGGTCGGCTTACTTGACCACAGGCATGGCGAATTCCGCACCTTTGGCGATGTTGTCGGGCCAGCGCTGCATGACGCTCTTGTAACGTGTGTAAAAGCGCACGGCTTCCTGGCCATAGGCGTGATGGTCGCCGAAAAGCGATCGCTTCCAGCCCCCGAACGAATGCCACGCCACCGGCACCGGACTGGGCAGGTTGATGCCCACCATGCCTGCCTTGATCTTCCGGGAAAATACGCGGGCCGTGCCGCCGTCGGATGTAAAAAGCGATACGCAGTTTCCCAGTTCGTGCGCGTTGACGAGTGCTATCGCGCTCGCCAGATCAGGCACGCGGACAACCGATAGCACCGGCCCGAAAATCTCTTCCCGATAGATGCTCATATCAGGCTTCACGTCGTCAAAGAGCGAGCCGCCGAGAAAGAATCCCTCTTCGTGGCCGGGCACGGTACGGCCACGACCATCGACGAGCAGCTTGGCGCCCGCTGCGACGCCCGCATCGATATAGCACGTCACCTTGGTGCGATGGGCGGCGGTGATGAGCGGTCCCATGTCCAGATCGGGTTCCATACCGCCACCGATTCTGAGCGAGCGCACACGCGGCACGAGACGCTCGATCACTTCATCGGCGATACGCCCCACCGCCACCGCGACGGAAGTCGCCATGCAGCGCTCGCCAGCTGAGCCATACGCCGAGGTGATCAGCGCATCGACGGCTTGATCAAGATTGGCATCGGGCATCACGACTAGATGGTTCTTCGCACTGCCCAACGCCTGTACGCGTTTGCCGTGCTTGGCGCTTTCGCTGTAGATGTATTCGGCGACGGGCGTCGAGCCGACGACAGATACCGCGGCCACATCCGGGTGCTGGATCAGCGCATCGACGGCAACCTTGTCGCCATGCACGACATTGAAGACGCCCTTGGGGACTCCCGTCTCGATGAACAACTCGGCAAGCAGGATCGATGCCGATGGAGTGCGCTCCGAAGGCTTGAGCGCAAACGTATTGCCGCACGCCGACGCCATCACAAACATCCAGCACGGCACGACCATCGGGAAATTGAACGGCGTGATACCCACGGCCACGCCGACCGGCTGACGTAGATTCCAGGCATCGATGCCGCTGCTGACCTGGTCGGTGAAATCGGTCTTCAGCAGGTTCGGAATGCCGCAGGCGAATTCGACGATTTCGATACCGCGTACGACCTCGCCCTTCGCGTCCGAAAGCAGCTTGCCGTTGTCGCGCGTAATAAGCTCGGCGAGCTCGTCGAAATGCGCGTCAAGCAGCTGCTTGAATTTGAACATCAGACGGGCGCGCTGCAGCGGCGCAGTTTCGCTCCAGGCCGGAAACGCTGCTTTCGCAGCAGCGACGGCCGCGGCAACTTCAGCCGCGTTTGCCATCGGCACGCGGGCTGATACCCGGCCTAGCGTTGGATCGAATACATCACCGAATCGCCCGCTCGCCCCAGCGGCGCGTTGACCGTCGATGAAATGATTCAGCTCGCGCACCTTCGCGGCGCCTCGCTCTGCTTCGCTCATATGTCCTCCGGTTGGAGGGGTGCGGGCGAGGGCAGCGACGCCGTCCCGCCGCGTCTCATCAGGCAGCGTACGCTCGCCACCACATGATGTCGAACGCGGCGTTACCCGAAGAGAAGGATGGGTTCGCTGGATGGAGGAACTGACTACCTCGTTGACGGGACTGGGGCAGTCAGCGCTCACGCGGCCTGCGCTGGATTTTCCTTCGGCTATTTCATCTCGACGATATCGTCTGGTTTCCAACTCTTGTCGAAGAACGGTTGCAACGGACCATAGAAACGAATGATCGGGAACCAACCCTTGCCGTTCACCGTCCTGATCCAGTTCTTCTCTTTGCCCTTCGGCAGCGTGGGACCGAAGTAGATATCGACCGAGCCATCGGCATTGATGTTTGGTCCGGTGTACTGACTGACGGTCGGAAACTTCTCCCCGTTCTGCAGCATGGACCGACTCGACGCGTCATAGACGACGACGGACCAGAAGTTCTTTACTGGGATGTTCGGTGGAAGATGTAGCCGGTAACTCTTCCCGCCGTCGAGATAGGCCCCGGTGCTATCGCGCGGTGTCCAGTAATACTGCGATCCCGCACCCACGATTTTCAGCACCATGGCAGGCGACATGCCGATGGCGGCATACGCGAACGCTGCTCGGCGGTCTGTATTCACGTAGCCCTGGGAATCCCAGCTGGCACTGCCGCCAATGAAGAGCCATTCCCAACGACGATCTGGGTAGATCAATCGCGCCGGGTCGTTCGACGCAAACGTATTGGCCCGAGCGATGGCTGACGCCAGACGCACCGCGCTGATCAGTTGTGCTTTTTGATCGGCATCAGGATGAAAGGGCTTGCCTTTCTCGATGCCGATGGACGCGAGTTCAAAACGCTCGTTCGGGGAAAGCAGATCAGTTGGCTCCTGCTCGACTAGCTGGGCTAGATCCTCGAAGAACGCATAAGTATCCGGGAATACCGTGTCGATATCCCTCCCTGAGCCATTGATGAAACTCATTGCCGGCGGATGACTCGCTTTGGACAGCGGATAGATCTTGATCGACTTCATCAATGCCACGGGTTTGTCCGGCTTGCCGTCCACCAGAAAACCGCGAACGCCGAGCCACACGCCATACGTGCGGGACTTCGCGACCATGTATCCCGGGGGCGGCGTACCCGTGTAGTCGGGTGGCAACACCAGGAATTTTCCGCCCTTACCCTTGTCCGGGCCGGTCGGGCCGATGCCTAGCACCTCTCCCTGCCACATGTCGCTTAGCCCACCTAGCAGCGCAGGCGGCGCATCAATGACCGTGGGGCCATCGCGTTTCAGGTCGAGGAAGGTCATCCCGTAAACCGTTTCCGAGTTGCCTGTCAGCAACAGCGTCCGCGCGTCCATCAGGGTTTCCCAGATGGCAAACTGGTTCGCCTCGCGGGCCCCACCTTCGGCGAGACCCTTCCGAATCTGAAAGACGGAAACGGCAGGCATCTGATCCAGATAGACCTCAACCGCGCGATTGAACAGCAGCGCATCATCGAGTCGTTTGGCGGACTCGTCAGTCGGGTAGCCACCCTTGAAGTCGAACTTGCCGACGGGTGTCTGAATCGTTTCGGTGCCAAGCCAGCCTTGCATGTTGGCGGCCTGCGCGTGAGCGGTGGATGCCATCGCACCAGACAGAGCAACCAGCGCGCTCAATGGCGCCGCGAGCAGTTTCGCTCCCATTTTCATGACGTGACCTCTCTGGAGATTCGACAATAGGTGACGCAGCATCCCGATCAGCCGACCGGCGTTATGTCTTCCAGCTTCCAGCTCTTGTCGAACCATGGCGGCAGCGGGCCATACAGACGGAAGATCACGAGCCAGCTCTTGCCGGGAATGGTTTGAATCCAGTTGGCCGCATCCTTGGGTCGTTGCGGTGCGAAGTAGAGATCGGTCGATCCATCCGCATTCGCGTGCATGCCCTTCGCGCTGGAGAGGCTGGGGAACTGCTGGTCAGTCTGCAACATGGAGCGGGTCTGGATGTCGTAGAGCACCACAGACCAGAAATCTTTGACCGGAACCTTGGCCGCGACGTGCAGGCGGTAAGTCTTTCCGCCATCAAAAGGCTTGCCACTGGCATCCAGATTAGCGGCGGCGTATTGCGATCCGATGCCCGGCATGGCGATGGCCATGGCTGGTGTATCGACGGTGGCGGCGTAGAAGTACATGGTGCGGGCGTCGAAATTGCGTGCGCCGTTGCTCAGCCACTCATAGCTGCCGCCGATGAAGGGTGTATTCCAGTGGCGGTCGGGATAGATGAGTACCGCCTTGTCGCGATTCCTGAAATCGATCGCGCGTGCAGTGGCGTTGCCGATAGCCACGGCGTCGATGAGGATGGCCTTCATGCGCGCATCGGGTTTAAAGGGCTTGCCCTTTTCCATGCCGATGGAGGCAAACAGGCCGGTCATGTCCGGGCCGTAAGCACCAGCCGGCTCCTCCTGGATGATCTGATTGACCTCATCGAAGAAGTCGATCGTGTTGGCGTGGATGGTATTGATCACACGTCCTGAGAGGTTGATGAATTTCGTCGTTGGCGGTGACGAAGCCTGTGCCAGCGGATAGACACGCATATTTTTCTTGAGGCTCTCGACGCCCGGCTTGGGGTCGCCGTCTTTCATGAAGGCACGACCGAACAGCAGGTTTCCGTAGGTCGGCGACTTGATAACGAAGTAGCCCGTGGGCACGTTGCCCTGATAACCCGGTGGAAGAAACAGGTATTTGCCGCCCTTGCCTTTGTCCGGGCCGGCGTTGCCAAGATCGGTGACAAAGCGGAACCAAAAATCATCGACCACGCCGAGGATGCCTGGCGGACTTTCCACGACGATTGGCCCGTCCTTCAGATCCATCCAGCTCCAGAAATAGATCGTCTCGGTGTTGGCGGTGAGGAACAGCGATTTCGAATCCATCAAGGTTTCGAAGACACCTATCGTTCCATCGACCGCACCGACTTCGCGCAGTCCCTGGCGGATAGCGACCAGTGATGCACCGGGAATACCGTTGAGAAAGGCTTCGGTGGCGCGAATATTGTCGAGGTGGTCGTACACCTTCTGTGCTGTCTCGGGCGTCGGCACACCGTCAGTGAATGAGAGTGTTCCGATGCTCGTATTGACGCTGGAGGGCGTGGTGATCTGAGGAGGGATGGCCGTGGCCATTTTCATGGGATGCGATCCATCGGATGCCGCCTGCGCGCACCGTGCAGGTGACATGCCCAGGACACTTGCGAGCGATAGTGCAAGCGAAGCGGCGAGGATCTTCTTCATGGCGGTGCTTCCTAGTGAGTTGGAGGACTCCCGCCAGATGTGGTGCGAACGCACACACAAGAGCGGCAGCGGCCACTCTGACAAGCGCTCAAAATGCTGGCTAGCGACGTTTTACGAGGCGTCCGTAGGTAAATCCACCTAGTTGGTGCAGCGGAGCCCAAGCTTCTCGGCACCTGTCGGCCGATTGAGGACTGATACCTCGATGCAACTGACCCGTGGCGAATCGACCGGTTGAGTCCGCAGCCGAAATCAGAGGTAAAGCAACCGATGCACTGGTCATGTTCGCTGCATCTACCAGCTTGTCAGTGGGGTCCCTCACGCGCTCCGCGCGACCCTCGCCGCCATGGCTGTAGACTCGTCAAAAGGTCGCCCGATGTTTGATTGGGCTATTGTCTGTCGTTGTACGAGATAATGCGGCGGCTTAAATCACTGGCAACAACGGCATGGCAGACCTGACGTCGGAATCGAATGAGCATGATGACGAAACCTTTACGGACATCGAGCTCGCAGGGACTGTCATCGAGGGTAGACGATTTCGCGATTGCAGCTTCGTTCGCTGCACTTTGAGCGACGCGTCACTTGTGCGCTGCCGCTTTAGCGACTGTGAATTTATTGATTGCAACCTTAGCCTGACGAAAGTGACAAGTACCGGCTTTTCCGCGGTGACTTTTACCGACTGCAAAATGGTCGGCATCAACTGGACGGACGCCTATTGGTCATCGGTACGCGTACCCGGCGCGCTGTCTTTCATACGCTGCGCACTGAACGACTCGACGTTCTTCGGCCTTGATCTGCGCGAACTCAAGCTGCTCGATTGCCGCGCCGTCGACGTCGACTTCACTGGGGCTAACTGCGAAGATGCGGACTTCAGCCATTCTGATCTGCGCGACAGCGTGTTTCGACAAACCAGGCTCGCGCGCGCCAACTTCTCTGAAGCGCAGAACTATCTCATCAACATCTTCAACAACGACATCAAACGGGCAAAGTTCACCTTGCCCGAAGCGATATCGCTGCTTCACTGCCTTGATATCGAACTTGTCGAGTAAGTCTGCTTTCGCCTGCGATTTCAGCCATCGAATGGGCGCACGGTTACGCAGCGGCCCGCCTTCTTGTCGACGCCTCTGTCTCATGCAGATAGGCCGTGAAGCCATCCTTCGCTGGTGGAATGGAATTGAGGAGCATGACTGCGCTGACCTGTCCGCGATGACCTATGCCGTGGGTAATTACATGCGTGAGCATCTCCTCACGAGACATGCGGCCCGGGGCGCCGTCCGTAAACATGAAGTCGATCTGTTCCGCCAATTGGTCGCGATCGAGCGCCGACACATAATCGATGTACTCCCGATCGCTTTTTCTGATGTCCGCGGATAGATCTTCCAACGTTGGCATTTCGATCAAGTTGGCCGATGTGTACGCGTGCGCCTTTCGCCTCATGTGCGCGGCGAAGATCCGGTCGACGATGTAGCTGTGGCTCAGGGCCTTGATGGCCAATCCGGTTATGTGGGAATCGCCGCCAAGCTTGGCCAACGCGGTCAAAAGCTCGTCGTTCGCCCAGACTTTGTATTGGAACAACCGCTGCAATGTGTCGTGCATGTCGTGCCTCCCGACGGATTTGCGCGCTGCGCGCGTGTTGCGCAAGGTATTGGTTTGTCATTTCGACGTCGGGCAGAATATAAGCGATCATTCGCTTTTGATACTCGCATTGGCGACGTGTGAAAATGGCGCGCAGAGCACTTACAAAACCCAGGAAAGTCGCCTCTCAGGAGCGATCGCGCGCGACGGTCGACGCGTTGGTTGAGGCGACCGCTCGCATTCTCGTTAAGGAAGGCTTCGACAAGGCCAGCACCAACCGCATCGCGGCAGTGGCCGGGGTGAGTGTCGGTTCTCTCTACCAATATTTTCCCGGCAAGGAGGCGCTCGTTGTCGCCGTCATCGAGCGCCATCAGCAGGAGATCATGCAAACGGTCCGGGGCGAGTTGGCGGAGGTTTTGGCCCAACCAGTGGAGAAGGCGATACGCAAGCTCGTCGCGGTCGCGGTTAAAGCGCACCGTGTCGATCCCAAGCTGCATCGTGTGCTCGCAGAGCAGATTCCGCGTGTCGGCGAGCTCGAAAAACTGGAAACCTTTAACCGCGAGAACTACACCCTGTTCAGGACGTATCTTGAGCACCATCGGGATGAACTCGGTGTCGATGACCTGGAGCTCGCATCATTTGTATGCGTAACTTCGATTGAGGCGTTGACGCACAACGCGGTGCTACACCATTCCAAAATGATTTCTGACGAAAGGATGGATGTGCTCATCGACGAGGCTGCGCGCCTGGTGACCGGATATCTGAAGGGCTAGCTCAGTATTCCAGTGCTATCGCCTTACCCCGCCTCGTTGTTCGAAGAGGTCGAAACATGAGCGCGCATCCTGATTACAAGCGCTGAAGAGAGCCTTTACCGCAGCGAATCGACATTTAGGTTGCTCTTACCGCTATTGACCCGGACGGCGAAATGGTGCCCCCTTCTTCGGTTGCCTAGCCTGTTCACGCGTCGACGGCCAGAAACTCTCGTGCAAGGCATAGTCCAGTTGGTCGGCCAGACGATCGAAGCAGCGGGCCAGAGCGCTGGGCGAGAGCTGGAGGTGGTCCGCTTCGTCGCTGATGCGCGCAGTGAGGTCGGCCAGCAGCCGGATCTCTTCACGTGTATGACAGAGCCGTTCGTGGGCCGCTTCGGGAAGGTGGTAGCACAGCTCAGTAACCTGATTCTTTTCCATGGCTCATCACTCCTTGTGAGCTGAACAACCGTCGAAACGGACGCATTGCGAATACTTCGGATGATCTTGTGGTGTTTAATATCCCAAAAACACATATAAATGGCAATAGGGGATATTCAGGAGGCGCCGGTAGCTTGATGCCATGCCTAAAGCCAGCCCCAAACCCTCTTCGATCCATCGGCCGGAACATGCGGTTCTGGCACAACTGCTTCGTGAACTTCGACTGGCCGCCGGCCTGACTCAAACAGAGGCAGCGGAACGCCTGGGCCTCACTCAAACCAGCATCAGTGATTTCGAGACAGGCGATCGAGGACTTGAGTTGTTGGTAGTGCGAGACCTCGTTCGGATCTACTGCGCCGGCTGGCTGGATTTTGTTGGCGAGTTGGAGCGTCGGCTGCTTGCCAAGCCGAAGCCGGCAAGCAGTTTGATAAGGAAGCAGGGCGCCTTAAAGAAAAGGAAGTAGAAGGCCACCCCCGCATGTGGTTGCCGAGGTCGTGCTCTACATCGTGTTTGCTTGATTGGTTGCCAGCAACCCGGATGGCGCGCTCGGTAGACGCTCTGCAGAGCCGGGGTCAGGTTCATTTTTTGGCCTTCACGCTGCGCGTGATCGGCATCGATACGGGCAATCAAAGGCAATCAGAGAGTGCCAGAGACATTATCTGATGGGGCTTGATGCGACGCGTGCTGATGCGGTCTGTGGGTAGCTTGGCTCCCTAGCAGGATGAACAGTGACTGTGACTTTTCCACTGGAGCTGGCTCAACCTCGGCTGCGGCGCTGGCCGCGTTCGCGGCGACTTTTGGAGCGGCTCATTAGATCGGGTGAGCCCGGCGCGCTGCGAAGGTGCCGGTAAGCAGCACGCGTACTTAGCGGGTGGGCTCCGAGCGCTGCGCGAACCCTGAGCTATGCGAGCTTCAGCCAGACATGAAAAACCCCGCACAAGGCGGGGTTTTCAATAACTGGTACCGGTGATAGGACTCGAACCTACACGACATCACTGCCAGCGGATTTTGAGTCCGCCGCGTCTACCATTCCGCCACACCGGCACAGAAGCTGCTGATTATGCCGGTTTCAGTGGACGCGGTCGAGCCCCAATATGCGGACGTCGCGCTCGTACCAGCGATCCTCGGGCAGCGGCTGGAATACCGCGCACTGGGTCATCGGGCCGGAGTAGATGTGCAGGCTGACCGTGACCGTGTTGTCGCTGGGGTTGCGGATGCTGTGGTACTCGTGGGGCGGGATCAGGCTGCCGGCGGAGCCGGTGCCGGCCTGGATCGAGCCGACTTGCTGGAAACGGTAATGCTGCGCGTCGTGCTCCAGCAGCTCGTACTGCACGATTTCCAGTGCGCCGTTCCACACGCCCTCGACGCACCACATGCCGTCGTGATCGTGGATCGGGGTGCCCTGGCCGGGGCCCCAGGTCATCGCCACCACGCAGTAGCCGTGCTCTTCGCTGCGATACAGCTCGCGGCGGGCGTAGTGCTCAGCGCAGGCTTCGAACACGCAGTCGGGCAGCTTCACCGAGTTCTCGCGGATCAGCTTGCACAGGCTGTTGCGCAGGCTATCGGTGAGGTCGTGGGTGTTCGGTTTGGCCACGGCAGCGTCGATCGCGTCGATCAGGGTGCGGCTGCCGGGGAAATCCAGGGTAAGCATGATGTTCTCGGGTGGTGCTTGGTACGACCATCTTACCAGTGCGGAAGTTAGCCGGCTGCCAGCCGGGTCAGGAACCCGCCAATCGCGTGGCTGTAGTTCTCGATGTCGACTAGGAACGCATCATGGCCCTGCGGCGAGTCCAGTGCCACGAATTCCACCTTGGCGCCGGCCGCTTCCAGGCCCTGGGCGATCTGTTCCTGCTGCTGCAGCGGGAACAGGATGTCGGTGCTGACACCGATCACCATGGCCTGCTCGATCTTGATGCACTGCAGACCTTCGTGCACGTTGCCGCGACCGTATTCGGCGATGTCGAACCAGTCGCTGGCGCGCGACAGGTACAGATAACTGTTGGGATCGAAGTTGCGCACGAAGCGCTGGGCGTGGCCTTCGAGGTAGGACTCGACCTGGAACTCGCGGCCGAACGGTTCGTCCTCGCGCTGTTCCGGGTCGAGCCGGATGCGCGCGAAGCGGCCGTTCCATTCCATCGCCGATCGATAGGTGATCACGCCGAGCTTGCGCGCGATGCTCATGCCGATGTCGGGATAGTTGCCGCCTTCGGCAGCGTGGATATCGTAGTTGCCGTCATCCCAGTGCGGATCGAGGCGGATCGCCTCGCGCTGCAACGAGCGGATCGCGATCGCAAACGGTTGCGCCTGCGGCGCGGTATCGACGCTGATATGCGCACGCACGCTATCGGGGTGCAGCAGCATGTAGGCCAGCGCGCTCATGCCGCCCATCGAGCAGCCGATCAGGCAGGCTAGCTGCGTGATGCCGAGGCTGCTGACGGCAGCGTGCGCGGCGTTCGCCACATCTTCCAGCGCCAGTTCGGGAAACGTCAGCCGGTAGGCTTCGCCGGTAGCCGGGTCGATCGATGCGGGGCAGGTCGAGCCCTTGTCGCTGCCCAGTGAATTCACGCAGATCACAAACCAGCGCGTGGTGTCGATCGCCTTGCCTGGGCCGGCCATCTCTTCCCACCAGCCGGGCGTGGGATCTTCGGCGCAGGAGGTCATGTGCGCACTGGGCGACAGGCCGGTCAGCACCATCACGGCGTTGTCGCGCGCGGCGTTCAAGCTGCCCCAGGTTTCGTAGGCGACATGCGCACCGCGCAGCTCGCCACCGCGCTTCATCGCGAACGGCGAGGGGAGGGTGAAATAGCGGCGCGCGTCCTGGCTCATCAATGCACCTTGTCGATACTGATCATGACCGGCGTCTTGGTATCCACCGCTACGATACCGGCATCGCCCTCAAGGTCGCCAGGCTGGGCGATCGGCTGGCCGCTGTGGCTGATCCGTGCGCCGACAAAGACGCGCGGGACCGAGGACAGTTTCATGGCGGGCGTCATCGCCATGGCATCGGTAAGCGTGACGCTGGTCGGCAGCTGGCTAGCGTCCAGTTTGGCGACGGCCAGTGGCATTGGTGGACCGCCCGCGGCGCGGGCGTAGACGAACAGCGTGTCGCCAGCGGCCAATTTGTTTTTGAGCGCCGCTGCCAGCGACACCCGTACTTGCAGAGTGGCGCCTTGGGCGACGGCAGTGGACGTTTCGCTTGATGCGCCAGCGGGTGCATCGCCAGCGCGCGCATCGGCGGCGGCGATCTGTGCGGCCACTGCCTGGGCGACCTGCGAGCCCGGGTCCAGCTGTGGTTGCAGCAGGCGCCAGGTGGCAGCTGCGTCGCGGTACTGACCTTGCTGAAAGTCGCTGATACCGAGCAGCCACAAGCCGCGCTGACTATCCGGCTGCAGCAGCACGGCGCGCTTGAGCAGATCCAGCGCACGACCGTCGATCTTGTGGTCGCTGCTCAGCATCGAATCGGCTTCGGCCCAACCAACCATCGCTTCGGCGTTGTTGGCATCGAGTTTCAATACGTGATCGTACGCATCGCGCGCACCGACTGCGTCGTGCTGCATGACGCTGGTCTGCGCCAACAGCATCCAGCCCTGCACATCGCGTGGCTGTTGGGCCAGGTGGTCGCGCAGCTGGTCGATTGCCTGCTGCACGGTAAGCGTTTGATCGGCTTCAGCAGCCACGCCGTTGAGCGCGACCGGCGAGCCCACCAGCAGATACAGGCCGGCAGCCGTCAGCGGCAACACGAAGGCAATCGCCAGGGCCAATGCAAACACGCCACGCGGGCGACCCGTCTGCCGGCCCTGGCGTACCAGCGGCAGCAACAAGGCGGCCAGCGCCACAGCGATCATCACTGCGGCGGCTATGTAAAAAGCGATCTTCACCAGTCGTCCCCGTTGTCGGTCGGTCCGCTGTCAGCGGGCAGTTCGGCGGCGATGCCAGCGCGGCTGCGTTTGCGGATAGCCATCAAGACCACGCCAGCGCCGCACAGCAGGATCAGCAGCGGGCCGAACCAGAGCAACGCGGTGCCGGGTTTAAGCGGCGGGTCGTACAGCACGTAATCGGAATAGCGCGCGACCAGGTACTGCTTGATCTCCTCGTCGCTCTTGCCTTGCTGCATCAGCTGGAAAATCTGGTTGCGCAGGTCGCGCGCGATTGGCGCGTTGGAGTCGGCCAGGGTTTCGTTCTGGCACATCGGGCAGCGTAGCTGTGCCGTCAGCTGCTGGAAGCGCAGCTCCTGGGTATGGTTGGCGAATGGCATCGGCTCGATCGCCTGCGCGTGCACCACGCTTGCGAGCGCCAGCAGCGCGACCACCAGCAGCATGCGCAAGCGCATCACGGCGATTCCTTCTGCAGCGCTGCAATCGCCGGCTTCAGTTCCGTGGCGACCACGTCTGCCGTCATCGGGCCAATGTGCTTATAGCGGATCACGCCTTTGCTATCGATCAGGAAACTCTCCGGCGCACCGTATACGCCGAAATCGATCGCGGTCTGGCCTGGCAGATCAGCGATCAGCACGCTGTAGGGGTTGCCGTGCTCGGCCAGCCAGCGCTTCGCATCGTCCGGCGCGTCCTTGTAGTCGTAGCCCACCAGCAGCACGCCCAGCGTCGGAGCCTCGGCCTGCAATACCGGATGCTCCACGCCGCATTCGATGCACCAACTGGCGAACACGTTAAGCAGATACGGCTTGCCCAGCAGGTCTGATTTGCTGACCGTTACGGTGGGCTCATACAACTTGGGCAACACAAATGCTGGTGCCGGTTTGTTCAGCAGCGGCGACGGAATCGCTTGTGGATCATGCTGGGTGTTCCACCAGATGCCGAAGCCGAATAACGCCACCAACAGCACGAAAGCGAAAAACGGAAACATCCGGCTCATGCGCGCGTTTCCTGCACCAGCAAGCCCTCGGTGGCTTCGCTTTCGGCGATGCGCTTGATGCGGAAACGGCGGTCAGCGGCGCAAGTGAAGCCACCTAGCATCATCAGCAGACCACCGCCCCAGATCCAGCGGACGAACGGTTTGTAGTAAAGCCGCAGCGACCACGCACCTTCGATATTGGAAGTGTCCATCGGTTCACCCAGCGCCACATACAAGTCGCGGAAGAGTCCGGCATCCACGGCCGATTCCGTCTGTACCTGGCCGCGCAGGTAGGTGCGCTTTTGCGGATGCATCACGGCGATCAGGCTGCTGTTACGGGTGACCGTGACCACGCCCTGGTCGGCGCGCCAGTTCGGTCCGGTGGTCTGGTGCACGCCGTCGAAACGGAAATCGTAGCCGGCGATGTGCTGGGTCTGGCCGGGCGCCATGCGCACGTCGCTGGTCACGCTGAGCGATTCGGTGATCAACACGCCCGCTACAAACACGCCCACGCCAAGATGCGCCAGCAACATGCCGGCCATCTCGGCCGGGTAGCGTCGACCCGGCGGCATCTCACGCCAGCGCTTGAGCGCATACAGCCCTACGCCCACGCCCAGCCATACCAGCGATGCAACACCGGCGATTGCCTTGGGCTGACCGTCCACGAAGAACGCCGCCACGATCGCGCAGGCGCCTGCGGCGATGCCGGCGCGCAGCAGCACCTGCTTGAGTATCGTTGTATCCCCGTTGCCCCAGCGCAGGAACGGCCCGAACGGCAGCAACAGCACCACCGGCAGCATCAACAGCGGAAACAGGAAACCGAAGTAGGGCGGGCCGACCGAGATGCGGCCCATGTTCAACGCGTCGCCGATCAGCGGGAACAGCGTGCCGAGCAGCACCATCGCCGCGGCCACCGCAAACATCAGGTTGCCGATCAGCAGCACGGTTTCGCGCGACAGCAGCTTGAATGGTTTGCCGCCAGAAACCTTTGGCGCACGCAATGCGTATAGCAGCAACGAACCACCGACCACGATCGTCAGGAACGCCAGGATGAACACGCCGCGGCGCGGATCGGAGGCAAACGCGTGCACCGACGTGAGCACGCCCGAACGCACCAGGAACGTGCCGAGCAGACTCAGCGAGAACGCGAAAATCGATAGCAGGATCGTCCACGCGCGCAGGCTGCCGCGCTTCTCGGTCACGGCCTGCGCATGGATCAGCGCCAGGCCGACCAGCCACGGCATGAAGCTGGCGTTTTCCACCGGGTCCCAGAACCACCAGCCGCCCCAGCCCAGTTCCGCATAGGCCCACCAGCTACCAGCGACGATGCCGCAGGTCAGGAACCCCCACGCAATATTTGTCCACGGGCGTGCCCAGCGCACCCATGCTTGTTCCAGCTCACCACCGAGCAACGCAGCGATCGAGAATGCGAACGCTACCGAGAAGCCCACATAGCCGGTGTAAAGCACCGGCGGATGGAACGTCATACCCGGATCCTGCAACACCGGGTTCAGGTCGCCGCCGTCGCCGGGCATCGGCAATAGCCGTCCAAACGGATCGGAGGTGAAGATGATGAAAGCCAGAAAACCCACCGCGATCAGGCCCATCACGGCCAGCACGCGTGCGGCAAATACCTCGGGCAGTTTCTGACTGAACGCAGCCAGTGCCACCGTCCACACGTTGAGGATGAAGATCCACAGCAGCAGCGAACCTTCGTGCGCGCCCCATACCGCGGCAATGCGGTAGTACCACGGCAGCGCCAGGTTCGAATTCTCGGCGACATAGCGCACCGAGAAATCAAAATGCACGAACGCCCAGACCAGGATGCCGAACGCCATCGCCACGAATACGGCCTGACCCGCGGCAGCCGGCCGGGCAACGGCCATCAGCGCGCGATTGCCGCGCCATGCGCCGACCAGCGGCAGGACGCCCTGCGCCAGCGCCAGCAGCAGCGCCAGGATGAGTGCGAGTTGGCCGAGTTCGGGGGTCATGGCATGTTGCCCTGTGCGGCGCCTTCTTCGATCTTCTTGTTCGCGTGGGCCTTGGCCATCGCGTCCTTCAGCTCTTTCGGCATGTAGGTCTCGTCGTGCTTGGCCAGCACTTCGGTGGCGATGAAGTGCGCGTTGTCCATGTGCCCGGTCGCGATCACCGATTGGTTGTCGCGGAACAGGTCGGGCAGGATGCCGGTGTATTGCACCGGCATCGCACCGCTGGCATCGACTACGGTGAAGGTGACTTCGAGTGAGTCTTTGCTGCGCTGGATCGAACCGGCCTTGACCATGCCGCCGAGGCGGAAGTTTTTGTAACTACTCGCCTCGCCTGACTGCACCTGGCTCGGAGTGAGCAGGTAGTTCATGTTCTGCTGCAGCGCGTACACGCCCAGACTGATCGCTACCGCGGCGGCGGCCACGACCAGCCCGACGATGATGAGTCTGCGTTTACGAGTGGGATTCATGGGCATGTCGTGATCCGTCGCCTCTTAGAGAGACGGTGGAGTGGTGATGGGCTGGCTGCTTGCGCGATCCTGGCGCACCCGACTCTGTCGGGCATCCTGACGCGCCAGGCGGGAGCGCAGTTCACGCAGCACGCGGCGACGGCGCAGCCTGGGCGCGATCGTATCGATGATCAGCACGACGAAGAACACGGCGTACGCCGGCCACACATAACCGGCATAACCGCCCATCGCAAAAAAAGTCTGCAAGCCGCTCATTGGCCGGCCTCGCTTTCGGCGATCTTGCGTACCCAGTCCTTGCCGCCTTCCAGCGCCAGCAGGTCGGTGCGCACACGGCGGAACAGACTAGCCACGTAATAGAACTTGGTCGCCAGCATCATGCACAGCAGCGGCCACAGCATGTCCCAGGAAATCTTCGATTGGCCGAACAGGTTGATGGTGCTGCCCTGATGCAGGGTGTTCCACCAATTCACCGAGAAATGCACGATCGGCACATTGATGATGCCGATGATCGCCAGGAAAGCGGCAGCGCGCGCGCCCTGACGGCGATCTTCGAATGCGTGGTACAGGCCGATCACGCCGAGATACAGAAACAGCAGCACCAGCTCCGACGTAAGCCGCGCATCCCAGGTCCACCAGGTGCCCCACATCGGCTTGCCCCACAGGGAGCCGGTCACCAGCGTGATGAACGTGAATGCCGCGCCGATCGGCGCCGATTCCATCGCCACCACTTCGGCCAGCTTGATCCGCCACACCAGCGCGATAAACGCAGCCACGCCCATAACGCCATAAATGAACATGCTCATCCACGCGCTGGGCACGTGGATAAAGATGATCCGGTAGGCCTCGCCTTGCTGATAGTCGGCTGGCGCCAGCACCAGGCCGCCGTACAGCGCAATCGCGCCGAGCAGCAACGCCAGCGCCATCGCCCACGGCCGCAAGGTGCCGGCAAAGCGATAGAACGTCGGCGGCGAGCCGAGCTTGTGCAACCAGAGGGGGATCCAGTTAGCCATGATGGGTGGTCAAGCGTCCAAAGCAATACGAAGGGCGGCCGCGCAAGCCAGTGGCGCCAACACCACGGCCAGCACCAGTGCGGCACCGAGCCAGGCGATCGGCGCGAGCCACGGCAGTCCCTGTTGAGCGGCCGCCACGGCACCAGCGGCAAAGATCACCGCCGGCACACACAGCGGCAGCAACATCAAGGCGAGCAGCATACCAGAGCGCCGGGTGCCAGCCGTCAGTGCGACCAGCACCGCGCCCAGCAAACTGAGCAGCGGCGTGGCCAGCAACAGCGCCAGCAGCAGCACTGGAATCACCGTGCCGGGCAGGTGCAGCATGCCCGCCAGCAGCGGCGCGATCACGATCAGCGGCAGCGCGGTGGTCAGCCAGTGGGCGAGGATCTTCATGCCCAGCATCAGCGCCAGCGGCTGTGGCGCCAGCACCAGTTGTTCCAGCGAGCCGTCCTCGATATCGCTGGAGAACATCGCGTCCAGCGCCAGCAGCATCGCCAGCAACACGGTAACCAGCACCACGCCGCCGGCGATCCGCTGCAGCAGCGTGTCCTCCGGCCCCAGCGCAAACGGAAACAGCATCGTCACGATCAGCGCATACAGCACCGGCATCGCGATATCGCCGCGCCGCCGCCAGGCCAGCGTGAGATCGCGCCGCAGCATCGCGGCGCACGCCGTCATGAGACCCGGACGGTTCATAGCTGTGCTGCCTTCCCTGCGGGCAGGGGAGGGTTGGAGGTGGAGCAAGGGCGAACCTCCTCCCAGCCGCCCCATGCAGGCAGGGGGAGGAGTCGGTATGACAGCAGCTGCGCATGGGTGGTGAGTGCCGTCACGAGGCCGAATGGTTTATTAGCTTGTGCTCCCTCCCCCGCGAGCAGGGGGAGGGGCCGATGCGTGAGCGGGTGTGAACCCATCATGCGTGCATCCGGATGTGCTTCGGCTCGCCGCCGTGAAAGCTCACCGTGCCGTGACTGGTGACCATGGCTGCGCCACCGCGCGCGGTGTGCATCTCAAGCAATTGATTGACTATCGCGATGCCGATGCGGTCGAGGTTGGCGTAGGGCTCGTCGAGCAGCCATAGCGTGGCTGGCAGCAAAAGCAATCGCGCCAGCGCGGCGCGCTTTTTCTGGCCGGCGGAAAGCCGGCGCACTGGTTCGTCTTCGTAACCGCCCAGGCCGATCTCGGTCAGCACCGTCGCCGCGCTCGTACCTTCGCGATAACCGTGCAGGCCCGCCGCAATCTGCAGGTTTTCACGCGGGCTGAGATCGGCCTTGAGGCCAAGCTGATGGCCCAGAAACAGGATCTCGCCGGCACAGCGGTCGCGCTGCAGCGGCTCGCCGCGCCAGCGCAGTTCGCCGTCGCCGACGTGCAGCAATCCAGCAAGGATGCGCATCAAGGTGGTCTTGCCGCTGCCGTTGTCGCCTTCGATCAGCGCCAGTTCGCCCGCGTGCAGCCGGAAATCCAGCGGCGCGAACACCGGTTCGTCCTGGCGCTGGAAGCTCAAGGCCCGCGCTTCAAGCAGGGGCACGGCGGTGTTTGCGGCGGTCATTGCCTTGATTGTCCGCAATGCCGACGCCGCTTGTCCATGCGGCGTGCTGCCGCTGGTTCAGCGGCTCTCAAGCGCGCAGCAAACGCAGGCGGGCGATTTCGACACCATGACCGTGCACATAGGCGTTCTGCTGATAGCGCTGGCCCAGTGCGTCCAGGGTGGGTATATCCGGGCCGATCACGAACAGGCTGGGCTCGCTCCAGCCGCTCGCGCCCAGCCCGATAGCCGGATAGATCACAGCCTGCGGCCATGCGCGCAAGGCAGCCAGTAGTCCGCGTTGGGCGGTGAGATTGTCTGCCGGCAGGCAAGCCTCAGAGCGCGGATTCCATGCCGTGATGAAACCCCATGAGCCATCGCCCACCACCGCCTGCAGTGAGGTCGGCAGCGGCTGATCGATGCGAATGCTCGCCCATTCCACTTCGTCGAGGCAGACGAGGTAGTCGGCGGCGCGAAACGCGTCGATCAGCGCATTGTCCATGTCATCCCTGTCGCAGTGGCGGCAACGGCGGCAGGCTGGTCCGCAGCAGGCTCACTGCCGCATCGAGATCGACGTCCGCCACGCGGGTCGTATCGCGCAGCAATTGCTCGAGCAGGACGTCCTGCGCCTGTCCGCGTTCAAGCGCGTAGGCGTAGGGCAGGTGGGTAAAGGTCACCAGCCGATAGCGCGCCATGTAGTGCTCAGGCGCGCGTTCGGCCAGCAAGGCGCCCAGCTCGCGTTTGGCCAGGTAATGCGGGTCGGCGACCGAGTCGCGCATCTCCAGGTAGTTTTCCAGCGCCATCGCGGCGATCGCATTGGCATTGGGCTGGCGCACGCGCTGGAACTCGGCGAACACCTCGGCGCTGTCGTTCGGCGCGGCAGCCAGCAGGTTCGCCAGCACCACGGTGTCCTCGAAACCGCAGTTCATGCCCTGGCCGTGGAACGGCACGATTGCGTGGGCGGCATCGCCAACCAGCAGCGCACGGCCATCCAGGTGCCAGCGATCGAGGTATAGCGTGGACAGGGTGCCGACGGGATGGTTGTCATAGTCCTCGCTGAAGCGCGGCAGCAGGGACAGCAGATCGGGAAACTGCTCGCTGAAAAATGCCGCCGAGGCAGTCGCATTGGGCAGGCTGGCGAAACTGGGCGCCGCGCTTTGGGGCGACGACTGGCTCGCCAGAAACAGCGTGACCGTGAAACTACCCTCGGTATTCGGCAATGCGATGCACATGTAGCTGCCGCGCGGCCAGATGTGCAGCGCGTTCGGCTCCAGCGCGAACTGGTCGCGGCCACCACTGAGCCGCAGCACGGCGGCGGATAGCTCGCTGGCTGGCGGGATTTCCAGTTCCTTGTAGCCGTGGCCCAGCGATTCGATGCGCTCGCCCAGCGGACTGTAGGCATTCATCGCCGTGCGCACGGCGGAGCCAGCGCCATCGGCACCGATCAGCATGCCGACCTGCTGGCTGCGTTCCACACCGGCCTCGTCGATCATTCGGATGCGCTGCTGATCGAAATCCGCACTGACCAGGGACTGGCCGAAATGAAACCGCGCGCCGGCCGCCTCGGCGGCATCCAGCAACAGCATGTTTAGCGCGCCGCGCGAAACCGACCAGATCACCTCGCTGTCGTCCACGCCATAGCGCTGCAGGCCACTGTTGCCGTCGCGGTCGTGCACCATCCGTCCGCGCATCATCACTGCGCGCTGCAGCACGCGGTCGGCTAACCCTGCACTGCGCAGTGCCTGCAGGCCGCGTTCGGCCAGAGCCAGGTTGATCGAGCGGCCGCCAACGAAACCGGCCAGTCGCGGATCGGCGCGTTTCTCATAGACCTCGACGGTAAAGCCGCACTGCGCCAACTGCTGAGCAAGCAGCGCGCCGACCAGGCCGCCGCCAATGAGGGTGATGGGTTGCTTCGCCATGCTGCGATCCGTGGGGGTTATCCGCCCACTGTTCCGCAAGCGGCGAGTTACTGCAATCCCGGCAGCGCGCGGCCACACAACACGGGCCGGCGGATTGACTGATGGGCTTGATCATGCCGCAGGGCAGCACATGCTGTGCTGCAGCGGGCGGGCGGTAAGTAGGCTGCCAGCGCGGTGATCCGCGCCGCGACCCGGACCGTTATCAGCCGGGCTTCTTGCCGCCGCGTCCGGTCGTGCCCGGCTGCGGAATCACCTGGGCGGCGGTATCGATCAGCCCGCGCTGCATCGCCTTCCACGCATCCATATTGCGCGCGGTCAGGTCGTTCAGCGTGGTCCACGGGGTCTGTCCCATGAGGCTATTGAGCTGGCTGCGGAACTGGGTCTGCTGATCCAGGAACACCTGCAGGCTGCGCTCCAGGTAAGGCCCCATGAAGCCCTGCAGCGAATCGCCGTAGAAACGGATGATCTGGCTGAGCAACTGTGGCGACAGCATGGGCTGCCCCTTGTCCTCATGCTCGGAGATGATCTGCAGCAATACCGAACGCGTCAGATCGTCGCCGCTCTTGGCGTCGCGGACTTCGAAATCCTCGTTGTCCAGTACCAGCTGACGGACTTCCTCCAGCGTGATGTAGCTGGAGATTTCCGTGTCGTACAGACGACGGTTCGGATACTTCTTGATGGTGCGCTTGGTTTGTGCCATGCGGAACAAACTAGCAGAAGATATTGCGCTGCACCAGCCAGCGCGGAACTTTTATGCTGCAGCCATCAGCCGCAGCAAATCCTAGTGGCCATGCCCACCGGCACTGCCGAATGGCGGCCGCGCCAGCCACAGCAGCGGGATCATCAGGATGAAGATGATCGAGCACGTCCAGAACACGTCGTTGACCGCAAGCGTGGCCGCTTCCCGGCTGAGCAACTGGTCGACCACGCCCAGGCCGCGCTGGCCACTCAGGCCCATGGCCTTCAATTGCTGCAGAAATCCGTTCGTGGCGGGGGCTGCCGCGGTGATGTTTTCAGTGAGCGAAGCGTGGTGGAACTCGGTGCGGTGCTGCCACAGCGTCACGGTCAGGGCGGTGGACACACTGGAGCCGAGCGTGCGGAAGAAATTGGCCAGGCCCGAGGCGCTGGCAATCTGCTCGGAGGGCAGCCCGGAAAGGTAGATCTGGTTCAGCGGAATGAAGAACAGTGGGATGCCCAGGCCCATCACCAGTCGCGGCCATATCATGCTGACGTAGGACGCACTGCTGTCGAAGGTGGACAGCCAGAACGAGCAGCCGGCGAGGATCAGGAAAGCCGTGGTGATCATCGCGCGCAGGTCGAACTTGCCGAGCATGCTGCCGACCAGCGGCGAAAACAGAAACGCCAGTACGCCGACCCAGGCGGCGGTGAGGCCGGACCAGGTGGCAGTGAAGCCCAGCGTGGTCTGCAGCCACAGCGGCGAAACCACATTGACCGCGAAGAACGCCAGCATGCCGAACGACATCGCTGAAACGCCCACCGTGAAATTGCGCTGCTTGAACAGCGAAAGATCGATGACGGGATGTTTCGCGTTGAGCTCCCAGGCGATCAGGAAGCTCAGGCTCACCACGGCTATCAGCCCCAGCGTGAGGATCAGCGGTGACGCAAACCAGTCGTGGTCGTTGCCGTTGTCCAGCATGAATTGCAGACAGCCGATGCCCCCCACTAGCAGCATCAGGCCGACGACATCGATCGGAGCGCGCACGGTTTTCGACTCGCGCTTGTGCAGCAGGAACCAGGTGGTCACCGCGGCCATGATGCCAACCGGCAAGTTGATATAGAAGATCCACGGCCAGCTGAGATTGTCGGTAATCCAGCCACCAAGAATCGGCCCCAGCACGGGTGCAATCACCACTGTCATCGCCCACAGCGCCAGCGCGATGCCTTGCTTGCTCTTGGGATAATTGGCCAGCAACAGCGACAGCGCCAGCGCCACCATCGGACCGGAACCCGCACCTTGCAGCAGGCGGCCAACCACCAGCATCGGCATGCTGGTGGCCAGCCCGCACAACATGGAAAACACCACGAACAGGAACACCGAAAAGACGAACGTGCGCACTTCGCCGAAGCGCTTGGCGATCCAGCCGGTGAGCGGCTGCATGATGGCGCTGGCCATCGAGTAGGAACTGATCGCCCAGGTGCCTTCGCTCGGGCTCACCGCGAGGCTGCCGGCAATATGCGGCACGGCCACGTTGACGATCGTCATGTCCAGCACTTCCATGAAAGTGCTGAACGCGACGGCGACTGTCATCAGGGCCAGCATGCCGCCCTGCAATGGCTTTAGGGGGGCGGCATCGGCGGGTGCAGCATCGGACGAGATGGCGGCCATGGGATCGGGCTCAGTCCTTAGTTCGCTGGATTGCTGCGGGTCGATCGGACGCCGGAGGTGCCCAGGTTCGCGCTGATGACCTGGTCGGCTTCGGCATCGGCCTTGCTGGCCATCTGGTCATACACCGTGGTTTCAGCCACCGGCGGATGCTCGGTCTGTGGCGCGAGCACGGCGCCCCGGTCGTCGCTGATGTCGACCGTGACATCACTGGACAGGCCCACGCGCAGCGGATGCTGGTCCAGTTCCTGGTTGTCCAGCGCAATGCGCACGGGGACGCGCTGCACTACCTTGATCCAGTTGCCGGTTGCGTTCTGCGCGGGCAGCAGCGAGAACACGCTGCCGGTGCCGGCGCCCAGGCCGATCACCTTGCCCTGGTATTTGACGCTGCTGCCGTAGATGTCGGCCACGATCCTGGCTGGCTGACCAATGCGGATATGGCGCAGCTGGCTTTCCTTGAAGTTGGCATCGATCCACAGATCGTGCAGCGGCAATACGGTCATCAGCTGCTGACCGGCTTGCACGCTGTTGCCCAGCTGCACGCTGCGCTGCGCCACGTAACCGGAGACCGGTGCGTAGATCGCGTTGCGTTGTGCGGCGACCCAGGCCGCGCGGAAATTCGCACGCGCCTGCAGCACGGCTGGATTATTCGCGATGTCGGTACCTTCGATCGACGCATGCTCGGCCGAGGCCTGCGCCTGCGCCGTGGTCAAGGCTGCGCGTGCTTGATCGACGGTGTCACGCAGATGCTGAATGTTCTCCGGTGCCTCGGCCTGTTCGGCGATCAGCGGCAGGCGTCGCTTGAGATCGGCTTCCGCCTTGCTCAGGTCGATCTGACGGGCGGCGACCGTGGCGTCGCTGCCGCTGGCCGAATCGGTCTGCTGGCGCACCTGCCGCACGGCTTGTGCCAGCGCGCTGCGGGTCTGGCTCAGCCGGACATCGGCATCGGTGCTGTCCAGCTTGACCAGAACCTGGCCGGCGTCCACGTGCTGGGTGTCGTCCGCAAGAATCGCCACCACGGTGCCTGATACCTGCGCGGAGATCGCCACCTGGTTGCCACCCACGTAAGCGTTGTCCGTGGTTTCGCGCTTGGAAAACACCAGCAGCCACAGCAGGATCCAGACCACGCCGATCAGCACGAACGCCAGCGCCATGATCAATAGTGTCTTGCGGCGTTTGGCCGGATTTTTCGCCGCCAGGCCGCTGTCGTTGTCGTCAGCGGACTTGGTCTGTGGCTTGTCGGACTCAGTGGCGCTCATGGGCGTCGTCTCCGGACGAATTCAAAAGGGAAGGGGAGGTCGGGCTGTTGCCGCTGGTGTCGCCGGATATCGGTGCGCCGGCGGCGTGGTAGCCGCCGCCGAGGGCCTTGATCAAGGCCAGATCCGTGGACACGGCCTGGGCCTGCAGGCTGGCCGCATCGTCTCGTTGCTGCAGCAGCTGAGCCGCTGCGGTGAGGCCTTCGCGTGCATCACGCACACCTTGATGGGCGCGGGCCTGCGCGGTGGCGACCAAGTGCTCGTTCGCCACTATCTGCGCGGATTGCTCGGTGCGTCGCGCAGCGATCTGCTGGGCGGTCAGCGCCTGGGTTGCCACGTCGTGTGCCGCACTGATCACGGTGCTGTTGTATTGCGCCACGGCGGCGGCGAGTTGGGCCTTGCTGACGCCGTAGTTCGCCTTCAGCTGGCCACCCTCGAAGATCGGCAGGTGCAGGGCGGGAGTCAGCGCGAAGGTGCGGCTGCCGGCATCAAGCAGCTTGCCCAGATCGAGACTGGACAGGCCGACCATGCTGCTGATGCCAATATCCGGAAAGAACTGCGCGCGTGCCACGTCGGTTTGTTTCAGTGCGGCCTCGACCTGCCAGCGGCTGGCGGCAATGTCGGGGCGACGCGCGATCAGGTCGAGCCGCGCGTCGGTCGGAATGCGGCTGTCCACCTCCGGCAGCGGCCGTGGCTGCAGCGCGGGGAGGTCCGCTGGCGCGATGCCGAGGAGCGCGGCCAGGGCGACCTTGCGGATCTCCGCTGAACCTTGCAGGTTGACGTGCATCTCGCGCGCCGCAGCGAGCTGTGCCTTGGCCTGCTGTGCGGTATCGGCGAGGTCCACGCCCTGTTTTACCCGCAGCTCCGCAATGTGCGTGAGTTTTTCCTGCGCGCTGACCAGTTCGGTGGACAGCGCCAGTCGCGCCTGATCCCCTTGCCAGCCGAAATAGGTATCCGCGACGGCGTTCTGGATGGTCAGCGCGGCGGCACTGCGCTGTGCCTCGGCGGCATGCGCCTGGTCCAGTGCTGCCTCGATGCTCGAACGTTTCTTGCCCCACCAGTCGAACGTGTATTGCGCCTGCAGGCCAAGATCGGTCTGGTTGTACCAGGGGTCGATCGCAAAGGTCTTCGGCAGGAAGCTGATGATGCCGTTTTCGCTAAGCCGCTGGCGCTCCCACTGAGCGTTGCCGTTAACGTTGAGACCGGCCTGGGCAGCGGCGACGCGCACCGATTGTTCGGCATTCACTACGCGGCTGTGTGCCTCTTCAAGATCCGGCGAGTGCTGCAGGGCGATCGCGATCAGCTGATCGAGCTGTGGATCGCCATAGGCGCGCCACCATTCGGCATCCGGCCAGCCATCGCGGGTGGGGGCCTGCAGGCCGGCGAGCGGTACATCGTCGCGCAAGGTCGGGTGGTTCAGCTTGGCCGGTATCGCGCAGCTGGCCAGCAGCACCGTTAGGGTCGCGGCCATGGCCGCGCGGTGAAACCTGAGCGGTTTCGACGGGGCCGGCTTCATTGCGACCGCCGGATCGATCTGTTTGGCGTGAATCGATCTGTTCGGCATGACGTTCCTTTGGGCCGTTGGAGCGTTCCTGTCTGCGATGAGACAGGACTTTTCCATGTTATTGAGAATCATTCGCATTTGCAATGCATCAGGTTCAGTCGCCGAGCCTTCATCTGTGGACCCTCACGCGGGGCCATCCGGATCCATCTGATCGAGATTGACGGCGAGTTTGCGCAACAAGCGACTCAGATTGCGTTTGTCCGTCCCGCTGAAGTTCGCAAACATCGCGTCGACGCGGGGGAACATCGGCGGCAGCATCTTCTGCACGAAGCGCTTTCCGGCCGGGGTGATGCGGATCAGGACACGACGGCGATCTTCCGCGCTGGCACTGCGGGTGATCAGCCCGCGCTTGACCAGCGCGTTGGTGATGCGCGTCATGTTGGTGGCGCCCTGTGTGGCGAACTCGCACAGCTCGCCTGGGGTGGAACTGCCATCCGGACGGCTGTACAGGATCATCAGGGTGAGGAAGTCGCTGTGGTTGAGCTTGTGCGGCTTGAGCTTGAACTCCAGTTCGCCCTCGAGCGTGCCGCCAACCATCAGCATCAATCGGCACAGCCGTGCTTCGACCAGGGGCAACTGCGGGATGATCTGACTCACCCGTTCGATACCCTCGTCCATCATCGCGATGCATTTTGTCAGTTGCGTCATTTCATCAAGTTATATTTCACTGATGAAATAAAGATAGCAAGGGCGCGGCTTGGTCCGCAAGTGACAAGTGTCAGACCTTGTGGAATGTTCTAGCTGGGGTGCTGATCTAGCTTGAACAGGCGGCGCACGTTCGCGGTGGTGGCTGCGGCTACGGACGCTTGCGACTCATCGCGCAGCGCCGCGATGCATTGCAGTACTTCAGTGATGTGGGCCGGCTCGTTACGTTGTCCGCGATGGTTGGCGCCAGGCTGGTCCGGTGCATCACTTTCCAGCAGCAGAAATTCAATGGGCATCTGCGTAACGATGCGGCGCAGCCGCTGGGCGCGATCGTAGGTGACCGGGCCGCCGAGGCCAATATGAAAACCCATCCGCCATAGATGTTCCGCCTGCTGCTCACTGCCGGAGAAACTGTGCACGACGCCGCGAATACCGGGCATGCGACGCAGCGTCAGGATCACTTCCTCCAGCGCGCCACGGGCATGCACAATCACTGGCAGGTCACGCTCGTGTGCAATCGCCAGCTGGCTGGTGAAATACTCCCGCTGCAGCTCGTGATCGAGGCCTTCCACGTGAAAATCCAGGCCGATTTCGCCGACCGCGACCACGTTGGCGTCATCGAGCCACGCGGGCAGTGCGTCGATATGCTCCGGCGCATGCTGCTCCAGATACATCGGGTGCAGGCCGAACGCTGGAAACAGTTGGGGATGATTCGCGCAGAGCGCCTTGATCCGCGGCCAGCTGACGGCGTCGACGGCGGGTATGATCAACGTGCCGACGCCGGCGGCGCCGGCGCGTTTGATCACTGCGTCGCGATCGTCAGCAAAGGCTGCATCGTCGAGATGTACGTGGCTGTCGACAAGGGTGAGCATGAGCGCTTGATCCGATGGTAGCGCAGGACTTCTGCGACCTTGGCGTGAAGATAGTGTAACGATCTAGGTCCGATTCAGTTGGGTGGCTGTTCAATAGCCACCAGCAAGGAAGCGTGACGCATAGGGCAGTGCTGCAGTGAATAGTAGAAGGGGAGCGTAATGAACAGGTTGATGATCAAGGTGCTCCATGTGAGCTTGGCGGCGGCGCTCGCAACAGGTCTGTCTGCGTGCAACCGCAGTGCTGATTCAGCGGCCTCCGGCAACGCCGGCACGCCAGCGGGTGCTGCCAGTGTTGCGGGTGCGGCGAATGTTGCCGATACCAGTGCCGACGCGGATAGTGGCATCCGGTATGCCCAGGTAGTCAGCGTCGATCCGGTACGGGCTAGTACACCCGGTCAGGTCTGTCACGACGTAACGGTTACCCATACTGAGCCGCCAAAGGATCAGCACCGGATTGCCGGCACCGCCATCGGTGCTGTCGCGGGTGGTTTGCTTGGTCATATGGTGGGCAGCGGTAAAGGCAACACGCTAGCCACCGTGGCCGGTGCGGTCGGCGGCGGTTATGCAGGCAATCGCATCGAGGCCAGTCACCAGCAGGGTCAGGTGGTTTCAACGGTGCAGCACCGGTGCGAAACGGTCAGCAGCGCCAATGGGGACATCGTCGGATATGACGTGCATTACGTGTACAACGGCGTTACCCGCACGGTGCGCATGGACCATGACCCAGGTGATCGGGTGCAGGTGCCGGATGATGTGGCAACTCTTTCCAATGCTCGTTGATTGGATCCGCCGGGCTGGCAGGATGTGAGTTATACAGTCAGCGGGTGTTTGTTTTGGTTTGGACGTCCATATGTATAGACGTCCAAATGAAAAGGCCATCTTTCGATGGCCTTTTTTTATGGCGAGTGCGCCGCAGTAGTTGTGATCAGTTCAGCGCGTAGAACGCATGCTCGCCGATCGTGACGCTGCGATGGTTGTGCGACCAGGCCGGCGTGACGTCAACTGTCGCAAAATGATCCGCGCGTGGAACCAGCATGTGACGTTGTGCAACAGGCAACTGCCAGTTCTGGATGGATCTGCTGGCGACCTGCCATGCCTTGTCGAAAGAATCCAGATTGTCGATGTCGAACGAGCCGGGTGTGGTGGTGGTCGCAAATTGATGTGGTGCTGTCACTACCGCACACACTGTCTTGCCATAACGACCTTGATCACGCCGGCGTAGTGCTACTTCCGCCACGGCGAGTTGGCCGACTGTCGGTTCGCTGCGAGCTTCCAGGTACACGGTCGTGGCCAGGCAAGCCTGATCCGCGACGGGCTGGGGCATCAGTGAAGTCAGCCACAACAGCATGGAAAGTTTCATTTGTTCTGCCTCCAACGTGCTGTACGCGCAAAGCAAACTGCAGGCTTTGAGCGCCATTGCGGTGGACGGGCGGGCAGGCCGTTCCACCTGGATCAAACGCCACAACCGAAACTTTGTGGTTGGGCGCATTGCCACGGGATTGTGGCGTTCGAACGGCGCGTGTAGTGCCGATCAGGATTGGGTGCTGCTCGGGCGTTGCGCGGCCGGGTCGGCCGTGTTGCCTGCAACTGCTCCGCATTCGTGGCTGCGATGCGGGTATTCCATCCGGCGGTATGCCGGGTCGCGCCGATCCGGATTCTTCCGGTTCGTCGCGTACATCGGCATCCCGTGTTCCGGACGCCGCGATATTCGATCGACGGAGACTAGTGGCGCATTTCGCTGATGGCAAGTGCCGAGGTGTTTGGATTCACCTCACGCTCACATTCCGTTGACGAACTCTGCACAAGTTTTTGCGTGATCTATACAACTATTTTATGCGGACCACGATGTGCCGAGATGCATCACGAGCTTGTCGTCTAAAACGTTTAGACGTCCATTGTCGGCGTGCAAAACAACATCGTCGTGCAGCACTGCCAACGCCTTGATGCAATCATCAGTCGTGATCACGTCGAGCAACAAGCCAACTTCGCGTCCATCAAGATGTAGTGCCTTGCCAGGATTTTCCAACTGCGACAATTCGACGCTATGCAGGTGCTGCTTGTTGCCGCCGCGATAGTGCAGGCGCGCGACAATTTCCTGGCCCGGGTAACAGCCCTTGTCGATAGTGACCGCTTGCAACCGTTGCAGCGATAGCGCCGGAGGCAGCAGTTGATTTAATGTTTGCTCGGGCAGCCATGGCCATCCCTCATGCATTTGCGGAAGCTGCCAACGATCGTCACTGTTGATCGAGTCAGTGATCTGCATGCTGTGAGTGCCGCAGCCGAGTGCAAGTGTTTCGTCTTCGACACGTATCACATACATGGGCATGGCGGGACCGGTTGCCAGCGCACGCGCCGATCGTGCCGTCAGCGTCAGTTTCGAACGGAACACGAAACGCTGCAGTGCATCCACCATGGCTGCGGCGCTACCGCCGCGCAGTAGCAGCAACAGGCGGTCGTCGGCAACCCTGACCAGATGGAATAGGGTGCGCACGCGGCCTTGCGGGTTGAGCCAGGCGCTGAATTGCCATTCGCCGACAGCGAGCGAGTTGACGCCGCTGCTGAACTGGGCATGGGCAAACGCGATGGCATCGGGGCCTTCGAGCAGCAGGGTTTCTGCAGGGTATGGTGTCGGCATAAGCAAGCAAGGATTGGGGCGGTGGCGGCCAAGCACAAGTATCCGGTGCTTGAAACGCATCGACATCGCCGGTCGCGGGAGTCGTCGAGGTTGTGCTGCTTTGCCGCAAGTATTAACCTTTGTCGGCTTACAAAAACCATGTCCGATAACTCTTCCTCAACCGAGTCCAAACCTGCTTCCGTTCCGACGGAGACAGTTGCTGTGCCCGCAAGGCCAGTGCCGGACAACGCGCAGGTGGAGCGGCCGGCTCCTGATCCCACCCGTTACGGCGATTGGGAAAAGAACGGACGCTGCATCGACTTCTGAACGACCGCAATGGCGGCGCTCGTCGCCGATCATGCGCAAGGACTAGAGGCCGGGGACAGCACGGACATCAGCGATTCCACTCAGGATAGCCGCCATGGCAGATACGCGACGACCGCTCTCTCCGCATATGCAGGTCTACAGATGGCAAGTGCAGATGGTGACCTCCATCCTGCATCGAGCCACCGGTATCGCCTTGGCTGTCGGCACCCTGCTGGTGATTTACGGCCTGCTGCAGCTGGCAGCGGGTGAGGACAGCTTCAATCAGTTCAAGAGCGTCATCGGTAGCCCGATTGGCATGTTGTTGCTCATTGGCTGGAGTTGGGCGCTGTTCTTTCATCTGTGCAACGGCATTCGACACCTGATCCAGGACGCCGGCGCGGGTTATGCGATTGCCCAGTTCGTGCGCTCGAGCTGGTTGTCGGTGGCTGGCAGCATCGTGCTCACGGTGCTGGTCTGGGCTTATGTGCTGATGGCCGGAGGTGCGGCATGACCGCGAAGGACATCATCAAGGACCGTCGCGATCCGCTGAAGGTCGCCCGTGGCCTGGGTTCGTCACAGTCTGGAGTGGGCCACTGGTGGGCCCAGCGGGTGACTGCTGTTGCGCTGGCATTGCTGGGCGTGTGGTTTGTGCTCACCGTGCTGTGCCTGCTGCATGCCGACTACGCCACGGCGCGTGCGGCGGTGGCCAAGCCATGGAACGCATTGCTGCTGATCGCCTTCGTGCTCAGCATGTTCTGGCACGCCGTGCTCGGCTTGCAGGTGGTGGTTGAAGATTACGTGCATACCCGCTGGAAGGAAGTTGTCCTGATGGTGGCGATCAAGTTCCTCGCGGTGCTGGGCGCGCTGGCGAGCGTGCTGGCCGTGCTGCGCATTGCGCTGACTCCATAAGACGCGAGGATAAGGTTTCATGGAAAGCTACAAGATTCAGCAGCACAACTATGACGTGATCGTGGTCGGCGCCGGTGGCGCGGGTTTGCGCGCGACGTTCGGTCTGGCCGAGAAGGGCCTCAAGGCAGCCTGCATCACCAAGGTGTTTCCGACCCGCTCGCACACCGTGGCGGCGCAGGGTGGCATCTCTGCTGCGCTCGGCAACATGGGCGAAGACGATTGGCGCTTCCACTTCTACGACACCGTGAAGGGTTCCGACTGGCTCGGTGACCAGGACGCGATCGAGTACATGTGCCGCGAAGCGATTCCCTCGATCATTGAGTTGGAACACTACGGCGTCCCGTTCTCGCGCACCGACGAAGGCAAGATCTACCAGCGTCCGTTCGGCGGCATGACGACGCATTACGGCAAGGGCACCGCACAGCGTACCTGCGCCGCGGCGGACCGCACCGGCCATGCGATCCTGCACACGCTGTACCAGCAGGCGTTGGCGCATGACGCCACGTTCTTCATCGAGTACTTCGCGATCGATTTGATCTTCGACGCGGACGGTGTCTGCCGCGGCGTGCTCGCGCTCGACATGAACGATGGCACGCTGCATTTCTTCCGCGGCCACGCGGTGGTGATGGCGACCGGCGGTTACGGTCGTGCCTACTTCAGCGCGACCTCGGCGCATACCTGCACGGGTGACGGCGGCGGCATGGTATTGCGTGCGGGCCTCGCGTTGCAGGATATGGAGTTCGTGCAGTTCCATCCGACCGGCATCTACGGTTCGGGTTGCCTGATCACTGAAGGCGTGCGCGGCGAAGGTGGTTACCTGACCAACTCGAACGGCGAGCGCTTCATGGAGCGCTACGCGCCTAACGCGAAAGATCTTGCTTCGCGTGACGTGGTCAGCCGCGCCATGACGATGGAGATTCGTGAGGGCCGCGGCGTCGGCGAGCTCAAGGATCACCTCTACATCAACCTGATGCATCTGGGCGCGGACGTGATCCACGAGCGGCTGCCGGGTATCGCCGAGTCGGCACGCATTTTTGCCGGCGTCGATGTGACGAAGGAGCCGATCCCGGTCATCCCCACCGTGCACTACAACATGGGCGGCATCCCGACCAACTACCACGGCGAAGTGGTACAGAAGAAGGGCGACGACGTCGATGCGATCGTGCCGGGCCTGTTCGCGATCGGCGAAGCGGCTTGCGTGTCGGTGCATGGCGCAAATCGTCTGGGCTCCAACTCGCTGCTCGACCTGGTGGTGTTCGGTCGTGCGGTGGCGCATCGCTGCGCCGAGCTGATCCAGCCGGAGACCGCGCATCGGGATCTGCCAACCAATATTCTGGACAAGGCACTGGCCCGTTTCGATGGTCTGCGCAATGCCAATGGCAGCAAGCCGACCGCGCAGATCCGTCTGGAAATGCAGCGGATCATGCAGAGCGACGCGGCGGTGTTCCGTACCGGCACCACGCTGAACGAAGGCTCGGAGAAGATCTCTGCGGTGCTCGAGTCGTTCAAGGACGTCCACGTCAGTGATCGTTCGCTGGTGTGGAACTCCGACCTGATCGAGACGCTTGAGCTGGCCAACCTGCTGGATCAGGCGGTCGCCACGATGCACTCGGCCAGGCAGCGTGAGGAAAGTCGCGGCGGTCATGCGCGCGAAGACTTCCCGGATCGCGATGATGTCCACTGGCAGAAGCACACCTTGGTGAAGGTGGACGAGGCCGGCCAGACCAGCTTCGACTTCCGCCCGGTGCACATGTACACCTTGACCGATGAGGTCAAGGTCGTACCGCCGGCGAAACGCGTGTACTGATCTTGCGGAAGTGGCGATTGCCACAAGTTGCATCACATCATGGTTGTACGGTCGGGGCGAAAGCCCCTCCTACCGAAGATTGAAGGGCTCAGGACATGGCAGAGTTTTCGCTACCAAAAAATTCGAAGATCCAGCAGGGTAAGCATTACCCCGCCAAGGATGCCAAGAAGCCGCGCACCTTCCGCATCTATCGCTGGTCGCCGGACGATGGCCAGAACCCGCGTATCGATACGTACGAGGTCGATCTGGCGGCGTGCGGTCCGATGGTTCTGGACGCGTTGCTGAAGATCAAGAACGAGATCGACTCCACGCTTACCTTGCGCCGCTCTTGTCGCGAGGGCATCTGCGGTTCGTGCGCGATGAATATCGACGGCACCAACACGCTGGCCTGCACCCGCGCGATCGAGGAATGCGGCTCCGGCGACGTGAAGATCTACCCGCTGCCGCACATGCAAGTGGTGAAGGATCTGGTTCCGGATCTGACCCACTTCTACGCGCAGTTCGCCTCGATCAAGCCATGGCTGCGCACGCAGAGTCCGGCACCGGATCGCGAGCGGCTGCAGTCGCCGGAAGAGCGCAAGAAGCTCGACGGGCTGTACGAGTGCATCCTGTGCGCGTGCTGTTCGACCAGCTGCCCAAGCTACTGGTGGAACGGAGACAAGTATCTCGGGCCGGCGATCCTGCTGCAGGCCTATCGCTGGATTGTCGATAGTCGCGATGAGGCGACTGGCGAGCGGCTGGACGATCTGGAGGATCCGTTCAAGCTCTACCGCTGCCACACCATCATGAACTGCACGCGCACCTGCCCGAAAGGCCTGAACCCGGCCAAGGCGATTGCCGACATCAAGAAGCTGATGGTGGAGCGCCGCGGCTAATTGGAAGAGCCTGTCGCCACTGCGTGGCGACACCGCATAACCTCTCCCCTTCGGGGAGAGGGCAGGGTGAGGGGCGGGTGCTCGCGGGGGAGTTGATCGAAAGAAGCTTCCCTTCGGAGTAAGCGTCCCGCAAGATTGCCCCCTCACCTCAATCCTCTCCCCGCCGGGGAGAGGAGGCCATGGAGGCGCTTTGCGCGATTTGACCTATGGACGCTGCACATCTCAAGCGCCTGCGCTGGCGCACCCGCCGCGGTACCCGCGAACTCGACGCGTTGTTTGGGGGCTGGCTGGACGAACACTTTGCCAGCGCGGACGAAGCGCAACAGCAGGCATTCGACGAACTACTCGACGCGCAGGACCCGGATCTATGGGACTGGGTGATGGGCCACGCGCGCCCGGCGCGGCAGGACTGGCAGGCGATCATCGATGACATCCGCACCCGCCATCGGCTTTGAATACCGGCCCTCGCGTGCTTTCCGGCGATTGTTGATCCTCGTCGCGATCCCGGTAGTGCTCGCTGTGGCGCTTTGCGCGCTCGCGCTTTGGCTGAAATGTTTGCTGGTGGCGGGCGCGCTGCTGGCCCTGGGTCGGTCGGTCCGCGACCTCACGAACTCGCCGGTGGTGGCGGCCGGGTGGGGTGCCGACAATAGCTGGACGCTGCATCTGGCCTCGCGTGAGGACGTGCCAGCCATGCTGGCCTCGTTCCGGGTGCTCGGCATGTTTGTGCTGCTGCGCCTGCAGACGGCGCAGCAAGTGCAGGTGCTGCTGCTGGCACCGGACAACAGCGATGCAGACATCCGCCGGCGCCTGCGCATGCGGCTGGCGACCGTGCAACTGGACGAGGCTGCACCGCGCCTCTGAATCGTCGGCAACTTCGTCAGCGCAGCGTTGTCTCATCGAATACCTGATAATGGGTGTTCGGGCGGCCCGCCCTGCGATCCTCACAAGCGACCCACCCATGTTCCGACCGCTCGAACTTTTCATCGGCCTGCGCTACACGCGCGCCAAGCGACGCAACCAGTTCATCTCATTTATCTCCACCGTGTCGATCGTCTGCATCGCGATCAGCGTGATTGCGCTGATTACGGTGATGTCGGTGATGAACGGTTTCGACTACCAGATGCGTACGCGCATCCTCGGCGCGGTCTCGCACGCCACGATCTCCGGCGTTGGTGAAAGTGTGCAGGATTGGCCACGCGCGTTGCAGATCGCCGAGGCGAACCCGCATGTGCTGGGTGCCGCACCGTATGTCGAAACCGAGGCCTATCTGAGCGCGCTGCATTCCAGCGGTGTGCTGGTGCGCGGTATCGAGCCGGCGCAGGAGCCGAAAGTTGACGATATCAGCCAGCACATGATCGCCGGCAGTCTTGCCGACCTGACTCCGGACAGCTGGAATATCGTGCTCGGCAAGGATCTGGCGGCGACGCTGGGCGTCGGCATCGGCGACCGGGTGACTATGGCCGTGCAGGAATTGCGCGCCACCCCGATGGGTGGCGTCCCGCGCATGCGCAGTTTTCATGTGGTGGGCGAGTTTGAGCTGGGGATGGAACAATTCGATTCCGGTCTGGCACTGGTCAACATGGGAGATGCCGAGAAGCTCAACAGCATGAGCGGCCCCACCGGCATCCGTCTGCGTCTTGATGATCTGTTCAACGCCCGCCCGGTGGCCAGCGAACTGGCCGACAAGCTGGGCCAGGTGTACCGGGTGCAGACCTGGACGGACACCAACGCGAACCTGTTCTCCGCCTTGTCGATGGAGAAGATGGTGATGTTCATCATCCTGTCGCTGATCATCCTGGTCGCGGTGATCAACCTGATCTCGATGCTGATGATGCTGGTCACCGACAAGCAGGCCGACATCGCGATTCTGCGCACGCTCGGCGCCACGCCGCGCAGCATCATGGGCATGTTCATGGTGCAGGGCGTGCTGGTCGGGTTTGTCGGTATCGGTTTCGGCGTGGGCCTGGGCTCGCTGCTGTCGTGGAAACTGCCCGGCATCGTCAAGTGGATCGAGCACACGTTCCACGTCACCTTCCTGTCGCCGGACGTCTACTACATCAGCGAAGTGCCGAGCCGACTGGATTGGCATGACGTGGGCTGGACGGCGTTGCTGACGTTCGCGTTCTCGCTGCTGGCCACCCTTTATCCCGCATGGCGTGCCTCGCGCACGCAGCCAGCGCAGGCGCTGCGCTATGAATAAGACCGCTATGAACCCTGCCTCCAAGAATCAGGCCAGCGAAAACGTGCTGCGCGCCAGTCATGTTGCCAAGACCTATGCCGAAGGCGATCTGCGCACCGACGTACTGAGCGACGTCAGCTTTACGCTCAAGCGCGGCGAGACGGTGGCGATTGTCGGAGCCTCCGGTTCGGGCAAGAGCACCCTGCTGCACCTCATCGGCGGGCTGGACACGCTGACCGCGGGCGAGGTGGAGGTGGACGGTCGCATACTGTCGAAACTCTCCGACGCGGAACGCGGCCGTGTGCGCAATCGCTCACTGGGTTTCATCTACCAGTTCCATCACCTGCTACCCGAGTTCACCGCGCTGGAGAACGTATGCATGCCGCTGCTGATCCGCGGCACGGCGATCGCCGATGCGCAGCGGCAGGCCAATGTGTTGCTTGAGCGCGTGGGTCTAGGCGCGCGCACTCATCACAAGCCATCGGAGCTGTCCGGCGGTGAGCGCCAGCGTTGTGCGGTAGCACGCGCACTGGTGACGCGGCCCGCCTGCGTGCTGGGTGATGAGCCCACCGGCAATCTCGACGAAGCCAACGCCGAGCAGGTCTATGAGCTGATGCTGGAACTCAACCGCGAGATCGGCACCAGCTTCATCCTGGTCACCCACGACACCCGCCTGGCCGCACGCATGGATCGCACGCTGGTGCTGCACAACGGCGTGCTGCAAGAACCCACCAGAGCCTGAAACGCGAAGGACTAGCGCGGTCTCGTCCCTCCCCCTGCTTGCAGGGGAGGCTGGGAGGGGTTGCTCGAGTTGCGATAAAGATCAAGAGCGACCCCACCCCAACCCTCCCCTGCAAGCAGGGGGAGGGAGTACATCAGCGCGTAGCGTGTAGCTTGGCTGTTGGCTGTTGGCTGTTTGCAGGAAGTCCCTGGTCCTGAAACGCGAGGGACTCTCATCGTCGTACTCCTCGCTACAGTCAGGCAGCACAGCGCGCCGGCTTTTGCTCCTCCCTCTGCACGCAGGGGGAAATCGGGATGGGGTGTCCGAGCTTGCGATATGGCCCAAGCCTGCGCCCCGGAGCCTCGGCACGGTGCTTCGTAGCATTCCGATGAGACAAAAAGTAACCGGCAAAAAATTTTAGTGGATTGAATCGCTGTGTCTTTTTCGGCAGTCGCGGTCAGACGTGCGTTGCACGGCAGCGGAGGGCGCCTACTCTCGGAGGCGTGCGTCGGTAATGCGTATGGAACGCATCAGGTTGGCGTCGCGACGACGGTCCTTCCATGGCCTGCCGGAACCCTGCTGCGCTCCCTTGGAGAGGTTCCATGAACACATTCGCTCGACGGCGTTTCACGTTGCGCCGGGGTGCGGCAGCCGACTGCACTTACGCCCACGGCGTCGGCTGAAACACCACGCACGTTCGTCGCCGATTCTGATCGGGTCACGTATCAAGTCGCGGCGTTCCCCCCCGCATATCCATCTCGGAGAACTCTGATGAACATTCGTCTGCCTCTACGTCTTTCGTCGCTCCCCCTTGCCTTGCTTACCCTCGGGCTCACTGTTGGTGCCGCCGGGCCCCTGGCGGCTCAGAGTACCGGGCCGGATTCGTTTGACGCCACGGAAAGCTCGCTGACAGGCACCGTCGCGTGCAATGGTGGCTCGGCCACGCCGATCTCGTCGGTGGATGCTTCCACCACCGATGACACGGGCAGTAACGATGCCATTGCCTCCAACGTCAGCGCCACCGCCTGTAGTTTTCCGCTCTATTCGATGGGCTCTGCCAATGATGCATCGAGCGCCAGCGATACGTCGTCGCTGGATGATGGGGCGGGGACCAGCACCATTTCGCAGGTGAGTCTTCTGGCTGGCGTGCTCACCTACAACACCAAAACCGAGACAGACAATTGCACCGCCGATGCCTCGGGGGCCGTTAATTGCACCGGCACTACGACGATTCAGGGCGTCAATTTCGCGGGTCAGCAGATCACTGGAACTTTCACGCAACCGACAACCTTTAACGCCGTGTCGGTGGCGGTTCAATTGCCGGGTTATTGCATCGGCGCGGCGTTGTTCACTGGCCAGCTGACGGTGGATGGCTCCAGTGTACAGACGAGCGGCAATACCGGAACGGTTCAAATGGCCCCGGTGGAGCTGAGTGGCACGATTACCTGTCTCGGGTTACCGCTCGGATCGATGACGGTAGCATTGGCGGATGTTTCAAATTTTGCTGTGCAAAGTCGTCATGCCCAGGTGCTCGAAACCGTGGAACAACAAAGCGTCCGGATAACACCTAACTAAATAAGCGACGCATCACGATACGCAGGGTGGGTGAGGCGTTGGCGAACCCAACATGCCACGGCCGCGGTATTGGAAGGGCGGGCTGCTTCTGCGGCCCGTCCTTCGGGCCATTCGCCAAGCGGATGTTCGATGCGGCAGCGTGTCTTCGCCGTCGCTGGCGCTCATCCCAACCTAAACCATACACATGGCTCGTATGGCGACTTGCGACGACATGCCGCGCGAACGGCGAACGCCTACGCGCATTTCATCCTTGATGCGGCAGAAGCCACGTTAGGCTCGATCCTATCCAGGACGGAACGGGGCGAGCGGCATGGCACGAGCGGCAGCAATTACGGTGGCAGTGACGCTGCTGTCTGGCGTGCTGTTGGTGCAATGGATGCCGAGGTTGCCACCGTACTGGTGTCTAGGTCTGTTGTTGCTGGGCGCTGCGCTGCTGGGTTGGCGTTTTCCGCGTGGGCGCTGGTTGGCGTGTGTGTTGTTGGGCATCGTGTGGGCGGCATGGCGCGGCGGGATGGCGATGGATGCGCGGTTGCCGCGCGCACTGGAAGGCCTCGATTTCATCGTGGTCGGCACGATCAGCGATCTGCCGCAGGTGCGCGGCGATGCCAGCAGTTTCACTTTGCGGGTGGAGCAGGCGACGCTGGATGGGAAGCCCGTCGCACTGCGCGGTCGCGTCAGCGTGTCCTGGTACAACGATGCACCATTGGTGCAGCCGTGTACCCGCTGGCAGTTGTTGCTGCGCCTCAAGCGGCCACGCGGTCTGCTGAATCCGGGTGGCACCGACAGCGAGCGTTCCTCGCTGGAGCGTGGCATCAGCGCCACCGGCTATGTGCGAGAGGACCCTGGCAACGCGCAACTGGGCCCTGTGCGCTGGTGCGTGGACGGAGTGCGCGATGCGGTGGCGCGCGGCATCGTGGCGCGCGTGCACGATCCGCACGATGCCGCCTTGCTGCGGGCGTTTTCCGTGGGCGATACACGCGGACTGGATCAGGATGACTGGGAGGTGGCGCGGGCCAATGGTGTCCCGCATCTGATCGCGATCTCCGGTTTCCATGTGGGCGTGTCGGCGGTGTTTGGCGTCTGGCTGGCGATGCTTTTCTATTGGTTGTGGCCGCGCCTGGGGTTGTGGCTGCCGCGGACGCAGGCACAGGCGGCGTCCGCGTTGATGACCGCTGGCGTGTATAGCGCACTGGCAGGATTCGGCCTGCCCACGGTGCGCACACTATTGATGATCGCCGTCGTGGCGCTTGCGCGGTGCAGTCGGCGTGGCAGCAGCGGCCCGCAATCACTGGCACTGGCGATGATCGCGATTTTGCTGGCTGACCCGTTGTCGGTGCTGGCGGCGGGCTTCTGGTTGTCGTTCGTTGGCGTGTCGTTCCTGATGTTGTGCCTGCAGGCACGTGGGCGAGGGCTGCGTGCGTTCATCCACGAACTGTCGGCCGGACAACTGGTGATGACGGTGTCGCTGCTGCCGTTGACCCAGTGGTTTTTCGGTGAGGCGTCGCTGGTCGGCGCGTTGTCCAATCTGATCGCGGTACCGTTCGTCAGTTTCGTGATCGTGCCGTTCGCGTTGCTCGGCATGGTGTTGCTCGCGCTGTGCCCGCCGCTGGCCACACCGGTACTTTGGCTGGCCGCGCAACTGGCGCACGCGCAATGGTGGTTGCTGGAACAGATGGCGACCTGGCCGGGCGCGCACTGGTATCTGCCAACGGTGCAGCCGTGGGCATTGCTGCTGGCGCTACTGGGCGCGGGATGGCTGTTCCTGCCGCGTGGCATGCCATTGCGCTGGCTGGGCTTGCTGCTGTTTCTACCGATGTTGTTGCCGCCGCGCGAACTGCCGGCCGATGGCGCGTTTCAGGTGTGGGTGCTCGACGTCGGGCAGGGCTTGTCTGTGCTGTTGCGCACGCGCGAGCATGTGCTGGTCTACGACGCTGGTGCGCGCTATCCATCGGGTTTCGATCTGGGCGAATCGGTGGTGCTGCCGTCGATCCATGCGCTGGGCATCACGCAGCTGGACATGCTGATGATCAGCCACGGCGACAACGATCATGCCGGCGGTGCACAGGCCGTCGCTACGGCGTTTCCACAAGCACAATTTTATGCCGGTGAGCCGGCAAAGATGCTGTTTCCGATGCAGCAGTGCGTGGCGGGACAATCATGGCAATGGGACGGCGTACGTTTTCGCGTGCTGAGCCCCGAGGCTGATGCACTCAGCGGCAAGGGTAATGATCGCTCATGCGTGTTGCTGGTCGAGGGGCGCGCTGGGCGCATGCTGCTGACCGGCGATATCAGCTCGAAGGTAGAACCGCAGGTTGCTGCGGCGCTGGGGCCGGGCTCAGCGCCTATCTTGCTGGTGCCGCATCACGGCAGCAAAACCTCGTCCAGCGAGGCATTCATTGCCGCCGTGCGAGCCCCGTTCGCGGTGGTCTCGGCAGGCTGGCGCAACCGCTTTGGCCACCCCAAACCCGAGGTGATGGCGCGCTATGTGGCCGCGCAGGTGCCGGTATTCAATACGGCCGAGCAGGGCGCCATTCCGCTGGATTTTCCGTCCGACGCCAATGCGCGGCGTGATCAGGGCTGGCGACTGCGGCGACCGCGCTACTGGCGTGAGTGAATCCGGGAATGCCACCCGTGCCGCAGTACGCGCGGGCGGGGCTGCTATTATGCGCGCTCGTCGATAGGTCGTTCGGTGGGGTCGAAAAGTGCTTGAAATCCTGATGGCTGGTGGCTGGGCGATGGTGCCCATCCTGATCTGTTCGGCGGTCGCCCTGGCGATCGTGCTCGAGCGTTGCTGGACCTTGCGCCGAAAGTCGGTATTGCCGCCGGGCCTGGGCGACGAGGTGCGGGAGTGGGCGCGTACGGGCCAGCTGGACCCGCGCCATCTGGAAACACTGGCGGAAGGTTCTCCGCTGGGCGAACTGCTGGCCTCGGCGCTGGCCGTGCGCAACCGCTCGCGCGAGCTGATCAAGGAGCGCATCGAGGACACCGGCCGGCATGTGGTCCACCGGATGCAGCGCTACCTCAACACCTTGGGCACGATTGCGCTGATTGGTCCGTTGCTGGGCCTGTTCGGTACCGTGATCGGCCTGATTCGCATGTTCATGGAAGTGATGGCTGGCGGTATCGGCGACCCGGCCAAGATGGCCGGTGGCATCGGCGAGGCGCTGATTTGTACGGCGTCGGGTCTGACCGTGGCGATTCCCGCCTATGTACTGCACAGGTATTTCCGTTCGCGTGTGGCCGGCTATTGTGTAGAGATGGAAAAGCAGGCCACCGCCTTGCTCGACGATCTGACGCTGCCGGCCGCCGCAACGACACCCGTCCGGCAGCGACGGGTGCCGGCGCCTACCGCGCCGAGCGCGGGCTGAGCACGCACCGATGCGTATCGGCAACGACCGCCGCCAGGACGATTTCGAGATCAACGTGATTCCGTTGATCGACGTGCTGCTGACCCTGCTGATGTTCTTCGTGCTGACCAGCACGTTCGTGCAGCACTCGCGCCTGCAGGTCACCCTGCCCAAGGCCAGCGCGCAGGATCGCGACATGAACAGTCCCTCGCTTACCATCATGATCGACCGTGATGGTCGCTTCTATGTGGGCAGCGACGAAGTGCAGGGTGAGGGCATCGAGCCGCTTAAGCAGACCATCGCCCGCAACGCCGGCACCGACCGCGACCGCCAGGTCGTCATCCGCGCCGATGCGATGACGCCAAACCAGGATGTGGTGACGGCAATGGACGCGTTGGGCCAGCTTGGCTTCACCCGCTTGTCGATCGCCACCACACCGAGCAAGCCAGGCGCGAGCCAGTGAGCGAGCAGAAATCCGGCGTGTGGGATGCCGAGACCTGGCACATCTACAAGCGCCTGCTGGGATATAGCGCACGCTACTGGCCGATAGGCATGATTGCGCTGGTCGGCATGCTGCTGGATGGCGGCGGCCTGGCGCTTTTTACCGGTCTGCTCAAGCCGATGATCGATGACCTTTTCGCAAAGAAAGATGCTTATCTGATCTTCTGGATGCCGATCTGGATCATGGGCATCTTTTTTGTGCGTTCCTGCGGCACCTTCGTCAGTGACTACGGCATCTCCTACATCGGTCGTCATGTAGTGCAGACGATGCAGCACGACGTCTTTGTGGCTTATCTGAAACTGCCGGCCGCGTTCTTCGGCAGCGAGCCATCGGGCCAGCAGGTTTCCCGCATCACCTACACCAGCGAACAGGTAGCGTCAGCCTCCACCGATGCATTGAAAGTGGCAGTGACCGATGGCTTCACCGTCATTGCCATGCTGTTCGTGATGTTGCATGACAGTGCCTATCTCACGTTGTCGCTGCTGGTGATGGTGCCTGCCATTGCGTTGGTCGCCACTGTGGTCAGCCGACGCTACCGTCAGATCAGCCGGCGTATCCAGGGTGGTATGGGCTCGGTGACGGGCACGGTAGAAGAGTCGGTAGGTGCCCACCGCGAAGTGCGCATCTACGGTGGACAGAGCTACGAAGCCAGTCGATTCGACAAGATCACCCAGCATACGCGCCGGCTAAATCTGAAGATTGCGGCGACCAACGCGGCGTCCAGTTCCACGATCCAGCTGGTCGCGGCCACGGCGCTGGCGGTGCTGGTCTTTCTTGGCACGCGGCCGCAGGTGCTGAATGAGATGTCGCCCGGCGTTTTCTTTGCCGTGCTGACCGCGATGGGCGCCATGATGCCGTCGCTCAAACGCCTCACCGGTGTCCAGGCGAATATCCAGCGTGGCCTTTCCGCTGCCGAGGATCTTTTCGAAGTCATCGATCTGCCGCCCGAGGTTGACCAAGGCACTCGAGATCTGACAAGGACACAAGGCGATCTGCGCTTCAATGACGTCAGGTTGGTGTATCCGCGCAATGACTTTGAGGCGTTGCGAGGAGTGGATTTGCATTGCGCGCCGGGTACGGTGACTGCGCTGGTCGGGCGCTCCGGCAGCGGCAAGAGCAGTCTGGTCAGCCTGCTGCCGCGCTTTTATGCGCCGACCACCGGGCATATCGTGCTGGATGGTCAGGATTACGAAAGCTATACGCTCGAATCCTTGCGCCGGCAGATCGCGTGGGTGGGGCAGAGCGTGATGTTGTTCGACGATACCGTGGCCAACAATATCGCCTACGGCGAACTGGCTGGCGCGAGCGAAGCGGACATCATCGCCGCGGCCGAGGCCGCGAATGCGATGGAGTTCATCGCACGCATGCCGCAAGGCCTGCACACGCAGATCGGCCAGAGCGGCAACATGTTGTCCGGTGGCCAGCGCCAGCGTATCGCGATCGCGCGCGCGATCCTCAAGAACACGCCGATCCTGGTGCTGGATGAAGCGACCAGTGCGCTCGATACGGAATCGGAGCGGCTGATCCAACAGGCTTTGCAGCGGTTGATGCGCGACCGCACCACGTTGGTGATCGCGCATCGGCTGTCCACCATCGAGGGTGCTGACCAGATCGCGGTGATGGATCAGGGGCGCATCGTCGAGCGCGGCACGCATGCACAGCTGATCGAGCTCAACGGACACTACGCCGCACTGCACCGGATGCAGTTCCACGACGCCAACGTTCAAGTCGGCAACTGAGGATCATCCATGGCGCTGATCGACACGTTCGAATCAGCCTGGTACGGCAATGGCCGGGTGCCGTGGTGGGCGTGGCCGTTGGCGACGCTTTACAGGGTAGTGGTCAGCTTGCGTCGCAGGCTATACCGGGCTGGCTGGCTGGCCAGCGTGCGCCTGCCGGTTCCCGTCATCGTGATCGGCAACCTCAGTGTGGGCGGCACCGGCAAGACGCCGTTGACCATTGCCGTCGCCGAAGCCTTGCATGCCCGTGGCTATCAGCCCGGTGTGGTCAGTCGCGGTTACGGCGGCAGCCAGCGCGAGCCGTTGTTACTGGGTGATGCGCCGGACCCTGCGCGCGTCGGCGACGAACCGTGCCTGATTAGCTCGAGCGGCATACCGGTCGCAGTGGGTCGTGATCGCCCAGCAGCAGCGCGGCTGCTGCTCGATGCCGGCTGCAATGTGTTGATTGCCGATGACGGTTTGCAGCATTACCGACTGGCACGCGACGTGGAAATCTGCGTGATCGATGGAGTGCGCCGTTTCGGCAATCGACGGCTGTTGCCGGCCGGGCCATTACGTGAACCGCTGAAGCGCCTGGTGCGAGTGGATTTTCGCGTCTGCAATGGTGGTGTCGCCGCAGATGGCGAATATCCAATGCAGTTGCGCGGCGGCGATGTCGTGGCGTTATGCGACGGTCAACGCCAATCGCTGACCAGTTTCGACGGGCAGCGCGCGCATGCGGTAGCAGCGATTGGAAATCCACAGCGCTTTTTTGCCAGCTTGCGCGCCGCGGGCATCGAGCTGATCGAGCATGCGTTTGCGGACCACCACGCTTTCGCGCCAGCCGATCTGGATTTCAACGATGACCTACCGGTGCTGATGACCGACAAGGATGCGATCAAGTGTCAGCGTTTCGCCCATCCGCACTGGTGGCGAGTACCGGTACATGCGGACCTTCCGGCGTCATTTCACGATGCACTGGCCGCGCGTGTCAGCATGGTTACCCGGACTGCGGGATAGTGGCAGCCCTTCGATGTCTGCCGGACTCTGAGCTTCAGGCAGCCGTCGATACCCGCTCACCACCAAGCCATATTTCACGCACAAGGCTGCCGCCAATCCAGTAACACAGTTCGGCGGGGCCCTTCGCATTCCATACCACCAGATCAGCGCGCTGGCCGATCGCCAGTGTGCCGCGATCATGCAGCCCCAGTGCGCGTGCCGCGTTGACGGTGACGCCCCGCAGCGCTTCCTCCGGCGTCAGGCGGAACAGCGTGCAGGCCATGCCGGCGGCCAGGCGCAACGACAGCAGTGGCGAGGTGCCCGGGTTGCAGTCGGTGGCGATCGCTATCGGCACGCGGTGTTTGCGTAGCAGCTCAATCGGCGGCAGTTTCGTCTCGCGCAGCGCGTAGAACGCGCCGGGCAGCAAGACGGCGACGGTGCCGGCGGCGGCCATCGCCGCGATGCCCGATTCACTCAGGTGTTCAAGGTGATCGGCTGACAGGCCGTTGTATTCGGCGACCAGTGCAGCGCCATCGAGATCGGACAGCTGTTCGGCATGCAGTTTTACCGGCAAGCCGAGCTGTTTGGCCCGCTCGAATACGCGGCGGGTTTCCTCGCGAGTGAAACCGATGCCTTCGCAGAACGCATCCACGGCATCGACCAGGCCTTCGGCTGCAAGCGTGGGCAGCATTTCATCGCAGACCAGCGCAACATATTCAGCGCGACGCTCCTGGTATTCCAGCGGCAAGGCATGCAAGCCGAGAAAACTGGTACGCACGGTGATGCCCAGCTCGCGGCCGAGGCGTCGTGCTACGCGCAACATGCGACGCTCGCTTTCCAGTTCCAGGCCATAGCCCGATTTGATTTCCAGCGTGGTTACGCCATCGGCGAGCAATGCCTGCGCGCGCGTCAGTGACTGCGCAAACAGCGCCTCCTCGCTGGCGGCCCTGGTCGCGCGCACGGTGGAGACGATGCCGCCGCCCGCGCGGGCGATCTCTTCGTAGCTGGCGCCGTTCAAGCGCAAGTCGAATTCCTGCGCGCGGTCGCCACCGAATACCAGATGGGTGTGGCAGTCGATCAGTCCTGGCGTGACCAGTGCCCCATCCAGGAATTCCACCGCGACTGCCAGCGTGTTCGGTGCGGCTGGCAACTCGTCCACGCGGCCAGTCCAGGCAATGCGGCCGTGATGTAGCGCGATGGCGCTGCGTTCGATCAAGCCACAAGGCGATTCAGTGGCGAACGTTGCCAGCGTGGCATTCAGTAATAGTCGATCCCAGCGTAACTCGCTCATGCTCCCGGTGACTCCATGATGATGTTCATGTCTTGTCGAGTGGGTCATCGTCTATGTCGTTGAGCGGAGCAGCTGGCTCGCCGAAGGCGCTGGTATGGCTGGCGTTTTGCAACGCCTCGGCTTCGAGTCGGGCCTTCTCGGCGCTATCGGCCTGGGCAGCGTGTTGTAGCTCGAAGTCCTGCACCATGCGTTCGGCGAAATCCTTGTAGACCGGGGTGGGGCAGAACAACGAAGCCGCTGCGCGGGCGAGCAGGCAGGCGGCCATGATCGGGATCACCATGTCCTGGTTGTCGGTCAGTTCCATTGCGATCACCGCGGACGTCAGCGGCGCGCCGGTTACCCCGGACAGATACGCGCTCATGCCCAGCAGTACCACTGAGGCAGCCGGCACATTCGGCAGGAAGTAGGCGATGTTGTGGCCGATGCCGGCACCCACGGCGAGTGCCGGCGAAAAGATGCCGCCGGGGATACCGGCCCAGTAGGACACCACATTCGCCAGCAGCTTGGCGATGCCAAACGTGTGTCCTGGAGTCACGGTCGCTTCTTGTACGAACGCGCGTGCCTGGTCGTAGCCGGTCCCATACACGGTGTTGTGCGAAAGCAGTCCGATCACGGCCAGTGCAAGTCCGCAAGCAGTCGCAAACAGCACGGGCCCCGCGGCTCGCAGACGGCCGATGTAGGCGAGCGGGCCCTGCCGGCTGAGCAGGATCAGCCGCGCGAACAGGCCGCCCATCAGGCCGCATATGACGCCGGTGAGCAGGACTGCCAGCCATGCATGGCCCAGCGGCAGCTCGGCCTGCACCCGGCCGAAATAGGAGTAGTTGCCCATGATGCCCAGCGACACGATGCCGCCGATGATCACCGCGGTCAGCAGCACACCACTGAAGCGATGCTCGAACGTGCCGGCCAGTTCCTCGATCGCGAACACCACACCGGCCAGTGGAGTGTTGAAGGCCGCGGCGATGCCGCAGGCACCGCCGGCGAGGATGAAGCGCGAGGCCGCCTTGGCATCCGTGAAGCCGAAACGCCGGCCGATCGAATAGAACAGTCCAGCACCGACATGCACGGTCGGTCCTTCGCGACCGATCGAGGCACCGACAGCCAACGCCACGAGGGTCAGCACTATCTTGCCGGCCGCAATGGGCAGCGCCAGCATGCGGGCGCGAAAATCCTCGTCCTCGATGTGCAGCGTAGCGATCACCTGCGGGATACCACTGCCGCGGGTAGCGCGCAGGCGACCGTCAGTCAGCCAGGTGAGCAGGCCGAACACGACGGGAGTCACCAGCAACGGGATCCATGCGCCGTAACTCAGCATTTGCTGGAACAGGTGATACGACCAGTCGCTGGCCTTGGCAAACAGGATCGCCGTCAGTGCCACCACGATCGCACCGAGCCATAGCACCAGGCCTCGCTTCCATTCATGGGGAGCAAAGAACTCATGACCCAGCAGCGCTTGCAGGCGTGAGTTCGGCGGCTTGGATGCGGGTTCGGGCGATTCGGACATGGCGCGATTATCGCAGACCTGGTGTCGCCTGTAGGAGCGCCAAGTAGGTTGGGGTTTGATCCACGGGCGCACTCTGATGCTACCGTATCAGCGCGGGCGCCAGCGGGTTTCGTAGAGGTCGAAGCGGCGGTCCTTCAGGTTCTGCACTGCGCCGGCGTTGCGTGCGCGGGCGAGACTTTCCAGCCGCAGATCGGCGAACAGGACGGTCTCGATGTTCGGCGTGGAGTCCGCAGCGATGCCGTCACGGGCAAACGGAAAATCGCTGGGCGTGAGGATGCAGCTCTGGCCGTACTGGATATCGAAGTTGTTCACGCCAGGGAGATTGCCGACGTTGCCCGACAACACCACGTAGCACTGGTTCTCGATCGCGCGCGCCTGCGAGCAGTAACGCACGCGCAGGTAACCCTCGCGCACATCGGTGCAGAACGGCACGAACAGGATCAGGGCGCCCTGGTCGACGAGATGGCGAGCGACTTCGGGGAATTCCGCGTCATAGCAGATCATCACGCCGATCGGACCGCAGTCGGTCTGCACCGTCGCCGCGCTGTCGCCGCCGGTGATGTTCCACACATTGCGTTCGCTCGGTGTGGGATGCAGTTTCTCGCGTTCGTGGATCGAACCGTCGCGCAGGCAGACATAGCAGACGTTGTGGATGTCGCCGTTCGGCTGCTCGGTGGGATGCGAGCCGGCGATGATGTTGATGTTGTAGTGCACGGCCAGATGGCTGAAGAGTTCCTTCACCTGCGGCGTGTAGTGGCTGAGCTTGCGGATGGTGTCGACGGGCGAGAGTTCTTCGTTCTCGATCGACAGCAGCTGCAGCGTGATCAGCTCGGGAAAGGTGACGAAGTCGGCGCTGTAGTCGGCGGCGATATCGGTGAAGTATTCGACGTGGGTCGCGAACTCTTCGAACGATTTGATGCGCCGTTGCTGGTACTGCACCGAAGCGACCCGCACCGAGTCGGGCAGGCGTTGTGGCGAGGAGATCGACGGCATGTCCGGCTGATCGAGTAGACGCGGATTGCGCCACACCAGATGCACGGCGTAGCCCAGTGAATCGTAGTCCGATGGCACGTAGGCGCGCAGCAGCCCGATCGCCTGGAAGTCATTGCTGAGCTGAAAGCTCAGGGTGATATCGCGTCGCTTGCCATCCAGCACCGCCTGCACATAGGCCTCGGCCGTGCCGTAGCGCTGGATGTTCTTTGCCAACCCAGGAATGCGGCCGCCAAACACGATGCCGCGCAGCTTGAGATCCGTACACAGGCGTTTGCGTGCCTGATACAGCCGCTGGCCGATGCGCATGCCGCGATAGCTCGGGTCCACCACCACTTCCATGCCGTAAAGCCAGTCGCCGTCGTTCTTGTGGCGCGAGCCCATGCCGCCGCCGGTGATCTGCATCCAGGTATGCGGCGACAGCGCTGTAGCCTCATCGATGCGGAACGTGGCGCAGTAGCCGACGATCGTGCCTTCGTACTCGACCACGAACTGGCCTTCGGGGAAATGGGTTTGCTGGGAGCGCAGCATTTCCGCCGAATGGCCCCATTCGGCCGTATAGACGTGAGCGGTGAGTTCGACCAGCCCCGGCACGTCGGCAGGGACTGCCTGTCGCAGTAGCAGCTTCGGGGTATGTTCGTTCGTCTTTTTTGCCATGGCCCGATTATGCACAGCCGGCCATACGCCAAGGTGAAGATGTCGCCAACAGGCCGGTTACACTGCGCGGCACCCGTATCGGAGCCATGGTCATGAGTGATAGCGCCGCCAACCGCAGCTTCAAAGCCAACCAGTTGTGGCAGCCCGGTGGCTGGCAGGCCGATGCAGTGCTTGGCGTGGGCGCAGACGGGCGGCTGCTTGAATCAAGCAAATCCGGAACGACAGCATCTGCGCCCGAAAATCTGGGCACATGGGTGCTGCCCGGCATGCCGAACCTGCATTCACATGCGTTTCAGCGGGCGATGGCTGGCCTCGCCGAGCGCAAGGGGAGGGTCGACGACAGCTTCTGGAGCTGGCGCGAGACCATGTATGCGTTTGCCGCCGCGATCGGCCCGGACCAGTTGCAGGCGATCGCCGCGCAACTCTACGTCGAGATGCTCAAGGCTGGTTACACCCAGGTCTGCGAATTCCACTATCTGCATCATCAGCCAGATGGCACGCCGTACGCGCAGCCCGAAGCGATGTCGCTGGCGTTGATCGAAGCGGCCCGCGAAGCCGGTATCGCGCTGACCTTGCTGCCGGTGCTGTACATGAGCGGTGGTTTCGACAGCCGGCCGCTGACGGTGCGGCAGCGCCGCTTCGGACACGATGTGGACGGCTATCTGCGCTTGCTGGAATCGCTGCGTCGGCATCAGAGCGACAACGTGCGCGTCGGCATCGCGCTGCATTCGCTGCGCGCCGTTCCGGAGGATGCGTTACGTCGTGTGCTGGCCACTGATGCGGCGAGAGACTGCCCCATCCATATCCATATCGCCGAGCAGGTCGGTGAAGTACAGGATTGCCTCGCTATCCGCGGTGCGCGACCGGTGGAATGGTTGTTTGATCACGCCGAGGTGGACGCACGCTGGTGCCTGGTGCATGCGACCCATCTGACTGAAGCGGAAACCGAGCGCTTAGCCCACAGCGGAGCTGTCGCGGGATTGTGCCCCACCACCGAAGCGAATCTCGGCGATGGCCTGTTTCCACTGGCCGATTATCTCGATGCGCATGGCGTGCTCGGCATCGGCTCGGATTCGCACATCTCGATCTCGCCAGTGGAAGAGCTGCGCTGGCTCGAATACGGTCAGCGGTTGACCACCGGCCACCGCAACGTTGCAGCACGCAAGCAAGGTATCAGCGTGGGTGAAACACTGTGGCGTGCGGCATTGCGGGGTGGTGCACAGGCCTCCGGTCTACCGATTGGCGAATTGCGCAACGGCGCCCGGGCCGACTTGATCGTGCTGGACGAAACTTCGCCGCTGCTGGCCGCGCGCGATGCCCGTTCGATGCTGGACAGCTTCCTGTTCGCCGGCAACACACCACTGGCGCGTGATGTCATGTGCGGTGGCGAATGGGTAGTGCGGGATTTCCATCATCGCGATGAGGAGCGCATTGCCGCGCGTTATCGCGAAAGTGTTGCGCAGCTCGCCCTGCAGTAATGCGTGCAGGAGCGGCTGGCGCCGCTGTACCAATCGCGGCGCTGGCTGAATGCTTTTCGAATGAACGCCAGCCATCACGCACGACTACGCGTGTCATCGGCGGCTGCGATGACCACGTTCAAGGCGACACATCCCGCATGAAGGAGTGTCTCCATGCGTCGTCTCATATCTGCTTTGTTGGTCTGCGCCGCATTGCTGGGCGGTTCGCTTTCAATGACCGGTTGCGTCGTGGTCGCGCCACGTCACGTTCACGTCTGGGTACCGGGTTACTGGGGGCCGTCGCATGTATGGGTCGGCGGTTATTACCGGGATCACTGATCGCCTACTTCTTGAAACCCGTGCTGGGGTGATGGCCAGCAGGTCCGCAGACTGCGGTGCACGTCTTGCCAGGGAACGAACCTTGGCGGCGCACCAGGGAGGGGTGTAACCACACACCACAATCTGCGGGCCTTCTGAACATCATGACGGCGGTGCTGAATAGGTCGGGGAATGCCTGAGTCCGGGACAGCTGCGCCAGTATGTCGCTGGCGCAGCTGCGTTACCGGGGGGCTCTTGCTTTTGTGAGGCTACTTGAAGCTACTTACTGACCCGAGGTCGAGGTCACCGGGTGCGATGCCTTGAACTGCTGCCACTGCTGCTTGCGGGCTTGCTGCTGTGCCTGGAAGGTAGCGAGCTGCGCCTGCTGCGCCGTGGTCAGTACGGCGTAGATCTGCGCGCGGATGTTGGCCCGCTGCGTCACGCGTGCCGAGGCGGCTGCGCCCTCAGCCTGTGCCAGGCTGGCGGCGGCTGCCTGGTAACCCACCTGGTTGGGGGTCATCGCTTCAAACGCGGAGCGCTGCTGGCCGAGTGCCTGCCGCTGCGTCTTGTTCTGGGCAAAGCTGGTCTGGATGATCTGCTTGACGCTGGCCTTCTGGGCGTCAGTCAGGTTCAGCTTGCTTAGTGCCATGAACTGGCCATGGCCGTGCGAATGCCAGCCGCCGCCTGGGCCGCCCGAAGGCGCCTGAGCAACAGCGAGCGTGGTCAGGGCCATGGCTGACGCCAGAATCAGGCCGAGAGAGATGCTCTTGCGCATAAGTAATACCTTTGTCGTCGTGGGTGGATGAATCTGTTACGTCCATTTGACGACAATGCGGCGTGTATGTTCTTTGCCGAGAGGTAAAGATGGGTAAAGAGCGTGAAGTTCGCGCTGTCGTAAGCTATCAATCGATGAAAACCAAGCGAACGCCATGCACAGAATCCTGATTGTCGACGACGACCGCGCGCTATGTAGCCTCTTGGCGGAGTATCTGCAGCGCGAGGGCTTTGTCGTGAGCGTCGCGCACGACAGTGAAACGGCGCTGGCGCAACTGCGCAGCCAGACGCAGCGGCCCGACCTGCTGATACTCGATGTGATGATGCCCGGCCGCGATGGTCTGGATACGTTGCGCGAGCTGCGATTGCAGTACCGCTTGCCGGTCATCATGCTTTCCGCACGGGGCGAACCGGTGGATCGGGTGATCGGCCTGGAGCTGGGAGCGGACGACTATCTGGCGAAGCCCTGTCTGCCGCGTGAGCTGCTGGCGCGTGTGCGCGCACAACTGCGGCGCAACACGCCAGCGGTATCCGGAACGCTTCAGGTGGGTGCCCTGCGCCTGCAGCCTGGCGAACGTCGTGCCTATGTCGAAGAGAATGAGCTTTCATTGACCGGCGCAGAATTCCAGCTGTTGCTGGCGCTCGCGCAGCGAGCTGGTGAACTGGTCGACAAGGCTGCGCTGACGCGCATCGCGCTGGGGCGCGAACTGGAGCGTTTCGATCGCAGTGTCGATGTGCATGTAAGCCGGCTGCGCCACAAGCTGACGGATGCCTCGGACCAGTCTCCACGCATCGAGTCAGTCCGTGGCGCGGGTTACATCCTGGTGGCGGGTGCCCCATGAGTCCCTTCAGGAGCTCGCTTTACTGGCGCTTGTTGATCTGGTTCTGCGTGGCCAACTTGCTGGTGCTGTTCCTCGGCGGCCTGCTGACACGTGGTTTCATCGAGTACACCACGGCCAAGGAAATCAACTGGGTGTCATTGGGGCTGGGCGCCGACCAGGCCTTCGAAAGCGGTGGCGCGGCGGGTCTGGCCGCATGGTCCGAGCAACAGCGGCGCGAAGGCATCGAGGCGACCCTGTATGAAAAAGGACGCCCGCTATATCCGATCCACTTCCATTCATCGATCGAGAACTCGCTGCCGACCTGGCTCGCGGCCAATCGGGATATCGTCCTGCAACCGTGGCCGGGATTGTATGTAGCCGTGCAGCAAGTCGTCGGCAACGATGGCCAGACTCGACAGCTGGTTGCATTCAGCCGGACGCATACGCGGCTACGGCCGCAGACCAGGGAAACGATCTTCCTGGCCATCCAGTGGGGACTGTCCCTGCTGTTTATTGGATTGGTCGGCTGGTGGCTGGCGCGCAGCGTGGCCAAGCCGGTGCAGGCGTTGCGCGATGCGACGCGGCGCATGGCCGCCGGTGAGCTTTCGACCCGGGTGGGTCACCAAGGCGGCGCGACGGACAACGAACTGGCCCAACTTGCCTACGACTTCGACGCGATGGCTGAACGTATCGAAGCGCTCGTGGCCCATGATCGCAGCGTATTGCAGGATCTATCGCATGAACTGCGCTCGCCGCTGGCACGACTGCATCTGATTCTCGACTTTGCCCAGCGCAGCACTGATCCCAAAGAAGCCGCATCGTATTTCCTGCAGGCCGAACAGGAAATCGACCGGCTCGATCGCATGACGGGGGAAATGCTCGCGTTGTCGCGTCTTGAAGGCGGCATTCCAGGCATGAACCGCGAACGCCTGGAACTGGTCGAGCTGGTGCAAGGATGCGTGGCGCAGGCCGAACTGGAGGCGGGCGCGCGCAACATTCATCTGTCAGTGACGTCCAGCAGACAGGTCACTGTGTTCGGCAGTGCGCTGTTGCTGGAGCGCGCGCTGGACAACCTGATCGCCAATGCCATCAAGTTCAGCCCCGAAGGCAGCAGTGTGGAGCTGTTTGTGGATGGCACCAAGGATGCGGCCGAATTCTCCATACGCGATCGCGGACCCGGTGTGCCCGACGCCGAACTGGAGTACTTGTTCCGACCATTCTTTCGCGGCAGCAACGCCGCACGCGCTGATGGTCACGGCATGGGCCTGGCGATCGTGCAGCGCGTGGTGCAAGTCCATGGCGGCGACATTCACGCACAGAATGCCGAAGGCGGCGGCCTTGAGGTGCATCTGCGATTGCCAACGGCGCCACCCGCTGCGACGGAATGAGATCTCTGGATCACCCGGCCGGACTTGCGCTATCACTGCCCGCATGGCGCGGGTGGTGACAGCCTAGGCTGCCAGTTAGGTCACGCTACGCAAACCCCGCGTGATTTGACACACTAGGGTTTTGCGACGGATCGCTAATGCGCTCGAATGCTCTCGCTGCCGTGGGTCTGGCGCTTTGCGCGGCGCTGTTCTTCACGCTCACCTATGTGCTCAACCGCAGCCTGGTGGCCGGTGGCGGACATTGGCAGTGGGCGGTGATCCTGCGTTATCTGATCACGTTGCCGTTGCTGGCCTTGGTGCTACCCATTCAAGGTGGGCTGGGCGAGCTGCCGCGTGAACTGCGCCGGCATCCGCGCACATGGCTGCTATGGAGCAGCGTCGGCTTCGTGCTGTTCGGCATCCCGTTGACCTGGGCAGCGAGTAGCGGCCCGTCGTGGCTGATCGCCGGCAGCTTTCAGGTCACCGTGCTGGCGGGGCCGCTGCTGGCGCCATTGATCTATCGCGACGAACGGCGGCGGCTGGCGTGGCGCAGCGTGGCGATCGGTGTGCTGATCGTCGCCGGGGTGTTCGCGTTGCAATGGGGACATGCGCAAGGCCAGTTGCATGTGAGTGACTGGCTGGCGATGGCCGCCGTGGTGCTGGCGGCGTTTGCCTATCCGCTGGGCAACCGGATGTTGCTGTTGCATCTGGAACATGACGAGGCGCGCCTGAATGCGGTGCAGCGCGTGTTCGGCATGACGCTGTGTAGTTGGCCGCTGTGGCTGCTGTTTGCGGTGATTGCATGGTTCACGATCGGCCCACCGAACTTGCGCGAGGCGTTGCTGGCTGGCGGTGTGGCGCTGTCGTCAGGCACCATCGCCACGGTGCTGTTTTTCCGTGCAACCGACATGGTGCGGCGTGAGCCGACCGCGCTGGCCGCGGTCGAGGCGATGCAGGCGGCGGAGTTGTTGTTCGCGACCCTGCTAGGCGTGCTGTTTCTCGGCGAGGCCTGGCCACAGGGCTATTCGGCGTTCGGCGCACTGGCGATCGTGGTCGGCATCGCACTATTCGGCTGGGTCAGTGGGCGCAGTGCTGCTGGCAACGATGAGTCGCTGCGCGCGTTGCGCGGGGATCGCAGCGCCTGAAGCGGCAGCGGCGACTAAAGGAATCCGATATCCCAGTCGCCTGACGTAACCGTCTGCGCAAGCGCTTTCGGGCTCATGCCGGTGTGTTTCTGGCACAGCGCACCGAAGCTGCTCAGGCTGTCGTAGCCGAGCGCATAGGTGATCTCGGTGACTGATTTGCCTGAAGCAAACATATCGATGGCTTGAACAAGCCGCGCGATCTGGCGCCATGTGCCCACGGCCAACCCGGTTTCCTGTTTGAAGTTGCGGGTGAAGTTGCGCCGCGACATGTGTGCATCGACCGCCAGGCTATCCAGCGCGGCGGAGTCGTCGGGGTTTTCCAGCCAGCGCTCAGCGATATGGCGAAGTCGCTCGTTTTTGGGCATCGGCAACAAGATCGTCCGCTTGTTTCTAGCGCGTTCGACTTCATCCCGAAAAACGTCCAGAAGGTGGCTTTCTGCCGTGGACAATGTCGTTCGTGGCCCCGGATCGTCGGCAAGCCGGTTGATAATGGCGAGCATCATTGGTTCGCGCGCCATCGTGAACACCCGTTGCCCTTGCGGCAGGGATTCACATAGCTGTGGCGCAATCTGGATGCGCACGCGATCCACGCCGTCGGTCTGGCCACCATGCACCACGAACGGTGGGACCCAGCACAACAGCCCGGCCCGGATCAGCCAGCGTCCTGCCTGGCTCTCCGATCTCAAGTAGCCGGAACGCAAAAGATAAAGCTCGCCATGCGGATGGCAATGCAAGTGGTTTCTGGGGTGGGCTTTGTCCAGCTCCGTCGAGACGGTCAGGACGGTGTCCGTGCCGAGATCGTCGATCAAGGGAGGTGTCGCCGGAACAGTCCTGTCGCGCATTTGGCCCGAAACACTCGATTTTTGGCTGGCTTCGCTAAGCGGAGCGGCGCCCCGTACGGAAAAATAGCTCAATGTTGCTAACGGGAAATCCAATGACCACCACAAACCATAACGTCGGCCGGCGCATTCGATGGGCCGTCCTGGCCGCCGCATTGTCAGTCACGGCCTGCAGCGGCACTCACGTCAGAAACGTCGTCAGTGTAGCGCGGGAAGTCAGCCCGCAACCGCCAAGGACGATCGCCATCGTCGTGGAAAATGACAGCCCACAGCCGAAACATGCCTGGCACGACGACGGCCACCAGGCCGACGTGCAGACCACGCAGGCCACGCTGCTCGCGCAATTGTCCACGGTGCTTAGGTCACAAGGGCTTGTCGTGGTTCGGCCAGGCCAGGCTGCGGACATGGTCTTGCGGTGCCAGATCACCCGGGTTCACAGCGGCAACGAAGCCGTGCGTTTGATCGTCGGCTACGGCGCGGGCAAGGCCGACTTGAGAGTCAATGTTGCGCTGGTCGATCAACGCGCGCTGGGCCAGCCGACGTTGCTGAGTTTCGAGGCACGCAGCACTACCGGAGTAGGCGGCGGGGCAGCCATGGGGGTCGCTTCAGGCGGCACGCTTAACGACGTCAAGGCGGTACTGAAGGTGCCGGGCACCGTAAAACACAATTTGCCGTCGGAAACAGAGCAAACGACCGCGCACATCGACAGTCAGATCGCTACGTACTTCAAGACCCGGTCTTGGCCGCTCGTAACGGGCACCGTCGTTGCGCAGGAGAGCACGGCGCACTCGACGGCGAACGATCTGGTTCAAACCAGCGCACCACAAAAGTAACGGTAAGCACCCCCGCGCACAGCACGGCAGCTTCGCCGATGACGCGTCGCCAACTTGCGTCAGAGATCCAGCACGAGAAACGAGAGCGGCAGGACTGAAAGGGCAGGGCACGCCACGTCCTCGTCAGAACACGTTCCGTCGCGGCCGCGTCCAGGTTTGGGTGACGCCGCCACGACGGACTCGTTCATCGCATCGATAGAACGATACGCCACGCCAGCACGAGCAGGCGTGGGTATTTCCCACTAGCCCTACATACGGTTCAGCCAACGCTCGCTCACAGAACAGCGATCGCGATGGTTGACCTGCGGATTGAACACAGATGATGAAGCGAAATTTACTAACGACGTGCCTCGGCGCAGCCGCACTCATCGGGGCGCTGCCGGCTTATTCACAAGATGCGGCTCCAGCGTCGAACTGGGCTGTCGGTCTTGCTGCTGTGTCCAGTGTCAGCCCCTATCGTGGCTACGACCAGAAAGTCTGGCCTTTCCCTGCGGTTAGTTACGACAGTTCGCATTACTACTTGCAGGGGCTGGATGGAGGCTTCTATCTGGCCAAGAACTCAAACTACGATTTCTCCATCGACGCAACGATTGCAACCAACTACTTCCGCGCTTCGGATACCACCGACGTTCAATTGAAAACGTTGAAAACTCGGGATCCTTCGTTCATGACGGGTCTGCGATACCGCTACCACGCCGACTGGGGCTTCCTGCAGCTAAAGGTTGCACAGGACGTGTCGGGCAATAGCCAGGGTCAGACTGCACAGGCCGAATACGGATACCCGATTAACGTCGGTGCCCTGACGTTCATTCCAAGCGTCGGACAAGTCTGGAACAGCAGCAAGTTCAACAGCTACTACTACGGCGTCTCCTCCGCTGAGGCCGCACGCAGCTCCCTCGGAAATTACAACCCAGGCTCCAGCGTGTCTCCCTTCGCAAAGCTGGCGGCGTCGTACCGGTTTAGCCAGAGCTGGAGCGCTTTCGCGCAAGTCAGCTATACCCATTTCCCGGACGAGATAAGCCGTAGCCCGATGGTGGGGACGAAAGGGTTGACCGGTTACCTGGTCGGTGTCTCGTACCATTTTTAGTGCCTGCTGGCTGGATTGCCCACGCTCGATGGGCGAACTGCGGTGACCTGGAAACGTGACGGATCAACTGACCCGTGATTTTGACTCTGCTTCCTCAGCCGACGATATCGTTCGAAATGCGTATTCTGGAGATGGCTAGAGAGATTGAGCCTGATTACGGGAAGCTCGTGAAATGGTTCTGCGAAGACTCCATTGCCGAACTTGGCCACCTGACGGCATGCGAGCTTGTCGCTGCGGGACATGAACCGCAGTTGGAGGCCTACCTGCTGGCTATTATGGAAAAGGAGCGGGAAGCCTAGCTTCCGGTCGATGGGATTTTCGAAAGCTGTCATCGTTCCCTGGAACGCAGGAAGCGAGTCAGCTTTGCCGAAGAATACCGTTGGAATTCATTGCATCGCACACAGAGAATCCGAATGAGTCAAACTTTCCAGCGCATCATCTCAGCGGTTGCCATGCTCGCCATCGCCTGTACGGCATATGCAAGTCCCCATCGCAATGAATCGCCAGATCCTTCGCCGCTAGCCGATGCACAGAGCGCTGTTCCTGGCGAGCGTGTGTTCGATCTTCCGCTGCGAAATGGCGACCGCCAACGCGTGCTGTACGCCACTGCGTCGAACCCAAAGGCGACCATCGTCATGTTGCCCGGTGGCGCAGGCGACATCGGTATCGAGCAAAGCGGCGATCTGCGCCACGACGATAACTTTGTCGTGCGCACCAGGGCCATGTGGGTTGCCCGTGGCTACGCCGTGCTTATTCCCGATACCGTGAATGGCGATAATTTGCGCGGCCTGCGAAGTTCGCCTGCTTATGCGGCCCTGGTGGGCGAGCTGGTTGGTTTTGCGCATAGCAGATCCTCGGCGCCCGTCTTCCTGCTCGGGACAAGCCAGGGCTCGATCGCGGCGATGAACGGTGCAGCGCATCTTTCAGCAGGCCAGCTCGGGGGCCTGGTTTTAACGGAGTCGGTATCCCGACAGGGCGGTAGCCATGAAACCGTGTTCCAGGCGAGCCCGCAGGATGTGCGAGTGCCGGCTCTTGTTGTCGCCAATCATGACGATCGCTGCGACGTCGCGCCGCCTGAAGATGCTCCGCGTATCGCGGCGGCAATGTCGCGCTCCCCGCAGGTGCGGGTGCTCTACGTTCGCGGGGGTATCAGCCAGTCAAGCAAGACGTGTGGATCGCTGACGCCCCACGGTTATTACGGCATGGAGCCGTATGTCGTCGGCCAGATCGCTAGCTGGATGGACGCGATTGTTCATTGAGTAAGCCGCTGGGCGGCTAGTAGCAGGATATGGATATCTAGCTTCGCGCTTTTTCCGCACCCAGCACATCAGGATTTACGAGATTCACCGGATGCCCCGCTTCGAACGCGAGCAGGTTGTCGAATGCATGGCCGAAAAGGATCTCATAGCTATCTTTTTCGACATAGCCAAGGTGCGGCGTGCAGATGGCATTGTCAAGATGGAATAGTGGATGATCTCGGGTGGGCTCTTCTTCGTAAGCGTCCACCGCCACATATCCCGGGCGACCGGCGCGCAGCGCGGTAACCAGCGCGTCGCGCTCAATCAGATCGGCGCGGCTTGTGTTTATCAGTACCGATGTTGGCTTCATGCAAGCAAGGTCGGTGGCCGTCACGATACCGTTTGTATCGGCGCTCAGCTTCAGATGCAGGCTCACGACATCGCTTTGTTCGAAGAACGCTCGCTTGTTGGTCGCAACGTCATAGCCGTCCTGCCTTGCGCGGGAAACGGATCCTTCGCGACCCCAAACCAGCACGCGCATGCCAAACGCCTTGCCGTAACCGGCGACGATTTTTCCAATGCCGCCGTAACCGTAAATGCCAAGCGTGCGGCCGTTCAATGACGTGCCTATGGGGGCCGTCTGCCAGTTGCCGGCCTTGGCGCTGGCGATTTGCCGCGGCAACGCGCGCACTGCAGCGAGCAACAGTGCCCAGGTCAGTTCGGCCGGCGCGTGCGAACTGCCGCTGCCTGTCGCAACAGCGATGCCCCGACGCGTACACGCAGCGACATCGATATGAGTGACGCCCTTGCCGGTTTGGCTGATCAACTTCAATCCTGGAAGTCTGGTCAGCAAGTCATCACCGATCGCTGTGCGCTCCCGGATCGGCACGAGAACCTGGGCATGGGCAAAACGCTGCGCCAAGGCCCCGATATCCTTGACGGTGTCGGTAAACACAGTCACTTCATGCCCTTCAAGCTTCTTGAACGCCTGAAGTTCGCGTACCGCGTCCTGATAGTCGTCGGGGATGACGATGGTGAGACTCGATCGGGTCGCGTTTTTTTCACTCATGGTGTTTTCTCGATTTCCAGGCGAACTGGAGTGCATCCATTCGGGGCGGCGGTGGAACACATTACGCGGACCCGCGCCGTGCCATGTGGACACATAGCCGCAAGCGATCCCGTCAATGAGCCCGTCACCGTGGCGGGGAAGTGTTGGGTTGGCCCGACGCCAGCCGTTTTTGGCCTGCTTTACGAAGAGAAAAACAGGGTCATCGGGAAGAATAGCCCCACTATCCAATGCTTGAGGCCCAGATATCGTGAAATCGTCTGTTCAACAGTTTGTTGAATTTCTGGTGATAGCTACAGCGGCCATTTTTGCTGTGGATATGTACTGGCGCCTTGAGCTTGGTCGCGCCCTCCTGTCGAAATGGCTAGACAGTCGCGAGAAAACGGCGACGTTCGGTCGTCATGTCGACGTCACAGCGTGGAGTCGACCGGGAAATACGTAACTTTTCGACGACTCAGGTGCGCGTCGCTCGCGCTAGGCGCGTTAGCGATCACGTCGGTATTTCAGCCTGTTTTGGGCGACCCGGTGAATTCCGGGTGCGTGGATAGCTCACGTCTCGTCGGAAACGCGAAGCAGCAGCTTGCCGCGGTTGCTGCCTTCGAAGAGCTGGTTGAGCACGAGCGGTGCGTTTTCGAGGCCGTCCTCGATGGTCTCTTCGGCCTTGATGCGGCCCTTGAGTACCCAGCCGATCAACTCCTGCACGGCTTTCTGCGTGTCGCGATAGTCGAATGCAAGAAAGCCGCGCACGGTAAGGCGTTTGACGATGATGACGCTGTAGTCATCGCTCGGACGCGCGCCGCTGGTGTAGTTGGCAATGAGCCCGCACAGTGCAACGCGACCTCCATTGACCATGCGTGAAAGCACTGCACGCATGACCGGGCCGCCGACGTTCTCGAAATTCACATGTACGCCGTCCGGTGTGGCATCAGCCAAGGCTTTCTTCCAGTCGTCTGCCTTGTAGTCCACCGCAGCATCAAAGCCGAGTTCATCAACGAGATAACGGCACTTCTCAGGGCCACCAGCGATGCCCACGACACGTGCACCGCGAAGCTTGGCGATCTGGCCCACGATGGAACCCACCGAGCCCGCGGCGGCGGAGACCACCAGGGTCTCACCGGCCTGCACCGGCGCAATTTCGGTCAATCCGTAATACGCCGTGATGCCGCTGAAACCGCAGGCACCGAGTAGCGTGGGTAGCGGCACCGGCGGATGGGCCGGAAGCTTCACATAGTCCTTCTTCTGGCTGTCGTTGATGACGGCGTAGTCCTGCCAGCCGAGCAGGCCCTGCACCAGATCACCCTCGGCGAAGTTCGCCGACTTGGAGCTCACCACGCGACCGAGCCCGAGTCCGCGCATCACTTCGCCGATCGCCACTGGTGGCATGTATTGCGGAATGTCGCTCATCCACACGCGATTGGTGGGATCCATCGAGAGGTACAGCACGCGGATCAGCACTTCGCCGTCTTTCAATTCGTCGACGGGAGACTCTTGCAGGTCGAAGTCTTCACGTTTTACCAGGCCCTCGGGCCGGCTCTTCAGGCGCAACTGACGATTGATGCGTGACATATGCTCACCGTAGGCTTGGATAGGGAAGATGGGTCGCTGAAGTATGCGCGCGACTAGACAGCGCGAGCACCACCGTCGACTAGTATTTCGGCGGCGGTGACGTAGCGACTCTCGTCGGAGGCGAGGTATAGCACCGCGTAAGCGACGTCGTCTGGGTCGCCCAGTCGACGCATGGGAATGCCGCGTACCAGCTTGCGGGTGGCCTCTTCCTCGCCGAGCGCGTCAAAGAACGGCGCAACAATACCCGTGCGGATAAAGGCGGGATGCACGGAATTGCAGCGCACATCCATCTTCTGCCGCGCGCAGTCGATAGCCACCGATTTGGTCAGCGCGGCGACGGCGGCCTTGGATGTGTTGTACGCGGTGTAGTCCGGATCGGTTTTAAACGCTGCCAGCGACGAAATGTTGATGATGGCCGCGGGTTGATTCGCGCGCAGGTATGGCAACGCATGTTTACAGCCGAGCATGATGCTCTCGACATTGACCGCCATGACCCGTCGCCATTCGGCCAATTCGATTTGTTCGATCGCGCCGAGCGAGCCGATGCCGGCATTGTTGACCAGCACGGACAGGCCACCCATGGCGGCGGCGGCTTCGGCGAGCAGCGCTTTCCAACGCTCCTCATCCCGCACGTCCTGCGCTGCTGACCAGGCGACCTGCTGGCCAAGTTCGCGATTGATGTCATCAGCGACCTGGCGAACGGCTGCTTCGTCGATATCGGTGAGAAATACCTTCGCACCATGACGCGCGAGCATGCGACCTGTCGCTGCACCCAGGCCGCCAGCAGCGCCTGTGACGAAGGCGCGTTTGCCGGCGGCGCGTTGAGCGTTCGGTAGAGTCATCTTCGTCTCCTGGTAGGCGAATCAGTCGGGCATCAGACGCAAAGATAACCGCCATCGACGTTCAACACCGCGCCGGTGGTGTATGAGGAGGCATCCGAGGCGAGATACAGCGCAGCGCCGGCCATCTCCGACGGTTGTGCCACGCGACGCATCGGCACATGGGCCAATGCCTGCTTGAGGATTGCCGGCGTGTTCACCAGCACGGAGGCGAACTTCGTATCGGTGAGCCCGGGCAGCAGCGCGTTGCAACGTACGCCGGCCTCGGCACACTCCACCGCAAATGCCTTGGTCATCGAGATCACGGCAGCCTTGGTGATCGAATAGATCCCTTGCTGAAAGCCCGGGACGACGCCATTGACCGAGGCGACGTTGACGATCGAGCCGCCACCGTTCTGCTGCATCAGTCGAGCACCATGCGTGGACATATAGAAATAGCCACGGATGTTCACGTCGACGGTCTTCTGGAAAGTGCCGGGGTCGGTATCCAGGATATGGCCGAAGAACGGATTGGTTGCCGCGTTGTTGACCAGGATATCGAGGCGCCCATGGCTCTTCTCGACGTGCGCGTACAGCGCTTCAATCTGCTCCATTTCGCCGATATGGCAAGCGAACGCTTCGGCCGAGCCACCCCCGGCAACGATTGCATCGACGACGAGCTGGCAGTCCGCCACGCGACGGCTGGAGACCACCGTGTGTGCACCGTGCGCGGCCAGCAGCTTGGCGATTTCCGCGCCAATGCCGCGACTGGCGCCGGTGACGATCGCGATCTTGCCGGTGAGGTCGAAGCTCGGGGTTGCGCTCATGACGGTGGCCTTTGCGTGGTGAGGTGACGGAGTATGTCGAAAGAACGATCCGGCGATGGTATCCGCAGTGCTTGCGGTACGGGTCATATTGCGTGGACAGCCGGTAACGAGTCACGCATGGACCCAGGCGGGTCGCGCCATTCATGGATGGCGGCTTAGCGTCCATACTCCCGCATCATGCTAACGGGTGACTTACTTCGAGCGCGCGATTTCCCTGGCACGGCATTCCGTGCCGTCCAGCAGAATTTTCAGGCCGAGCCGGAAAAGTTCTTCGGGCTCGATGTTCGCGAGCAGTTTCGCGGCGCCACGCAAATTCGGATAGTGGCGTGACTCGTCACCGAGCTGAGTCAGTTCGACGCCGAGGGCGAGGGTAGAGTGCAGCGCTCCGGGGTGGGGCGGCGACGTCTGGCGTGCTTCCTCCGCGATCATGCCGAGCAGGTAATGACGGTAGAACGTTGCCATCGCGACCGCTTCCTGTGGCGCAAAAGCGCTGTCCAGAAAGGCACCGATCGCCGCGTCGTAAAGCTGCATGCGGTGCGGTCCGGTCGGTGCCTGCTCGGCGAACAGGCGAGGTGCGTCGCGATGGGCGATCAGCACACGGCGATATTCCCAGGCGATCTTTTCCAGCCGCTCGCGAAACGGAAGACTGTTCGTTGGCAGCATCATCTGCGCGCAGATCGCGTCGGCGACGAGACCAAGCAATTCATCCTTGTTGCGCACATGCCAGTACAGCGCCGGCGACTTCACCCCGAGGCGTTCGGCCAGCCGCCGGGTACTTAACGCATCGAGGCCGGATTCCTGCATGAGTTCAAGCGCCGTGTCGACGAGCTGATCGCGGGCAAGACCGATACGGCCGCCGGTGGAAGCCGCAACGGCTGGCGCACGCATCCGTTTTCGACGGGTCTCGGGGGTGACCTTTTGCATGCTTGAACCTTGAATTTCAGGGTGCTAGCTTATCACTGATAAGTTTGGTCTTCCAACCTGTCTGCCGGCGCAACGAAGGGTTCCGGCCCAACCTGAGGCGAGCTGATCCCATGAATGAAATCTGGACACGCCGGCAAGTTCTGGCTCTTTCCGGCGGTGCGCTGCTTGGTGCGGTGCTGCCATCGGTCTGCGGCAATGCGTTTGCCGCTTCGACCGTACCCCAACCCTCCGATCCCCGACAGAAGGCAGCACTCATGAGCGTGACTACCGCAGCTGATCTTTATCGCAAGGCCTTCGTGCTCGATGCCAACACTCTGGCCTCGATCGGCAGCCTGTGCTGCGACGAGGACACCGAGAAAGAGCTGCAGGGGATACGCGACTCGGGCATCAGCGCATTGAAGACCACGCTTGGCAACGCGAACGGTACATTCGAGGAAGCCGTGGCCGATATCGCCGCTGCGCAAGCATTGATCCAGCGATACCCAGACAGATTCCTGAAGGTGACTCGCCACGAGGACATGGAGCGGGCCAAGCAGGAGAACAAGCTCGCCGTCATCTTCTCGTTCGAGGCGGCTTCCATGCTGGAGGACAAGGTCGAACGTATCGGGATGTTCCGCGAACTCGACGTGCTGATCATGCAGTTGTCCTACAACCACAAAACGCCGTTTGGCTGTGGTTGCCTCGACGGCGATACCGATGGCGTCACTGACCTGGGACGCCAGGCGATCGCGAAGATGAATGCGCTCGGCGTTGCGCTGGATCTGAGCCACGCGAATGTGCGTACCACCGCCGATGGCATCGCGATGTCGACAAAGCCGCCGGTCTTCACGCACGCGGGCTGTCGTAGTGTGTTCGCGCATCCGCGCAACAAGCGGGATAGCGAAATGAAAGCGCTGGCCGACAAGGGCGGTGTCATGGGCATTTACATGCTGCCGTTCCTGACGGTCGATACCCGCCAGCCGATGCTCGCTGACTATATGCAGCATATGGTGCATGCGCTGGACGTGTGCGGTGAGGACCACGTTGGCATCGGTACCGATACGATGTTCTTCGAGGCCACCGACAGCGATCTGAAGGAAATGGGAAAGGAAATGGAGGAGCGAAAAAAGGCTGGAGTCAGCTCACCTGGCGAAAATCGCCCGCCCTACATCCCCGACATCAACACGCCGCGCAAACTGGAGCGGGTCGCTGACGCATTGCTGAAGCACGGCTACAGCGAGCGCGTGACCGACAAGGTGCTCGGCCTGAACTTCAGCCGCGTGTTCAAGGAAATCTGGATGGTGTAAACCGGACGCTTTCGGCCTTGGGTGAGGGATGAAAGACCGGCCACCACAGCCCTGATCGTTTTTGCTTTGCAATGCCTGTAGCCGTCAACGTGGCCGATGTTCGCGTTGACGGGGTGATTGCGTGCTGGGCGTCTCGATCGTTTCGCCCAATCGCTTTATCCTTCCTGACATCGGTACACGCCAAAGCAGGGATGAGACATGAAGGGCGGCTTGGAACCCGGTGCTGCACAACCAGCGTTGCACGATGTGTCGACGGATTTTATCCGCCACGGCACACCGGCATTTCGCCAGACCAATCTTGCGCTGTTCGCGGCGGGCTTTGCGACGTTTGGCTTGCTTTACTGCGTGCAGCCGCTAATGCCGGAGTTCAGCCACGACTACGGCGTAAGCGCGGCGACCAGTGCGCTATCGCTGTCGCTGACGACCGGCGTGCTCGCGTTTGCGATGCTGTTTGCCGGTGCGCTGTCGGATGCGTGGGGGCGCAAGTCGGTGATGGTCGTATCGCTGTTGTCGTCCGCGCTACTCGTGCTGGTAACCGCGTTGATGCCGAGCTGGTCCGCGTTGCTGGTCGTGCGCACCTTGCTCGGGCTGACCCTGAGCGGTCTGCCGGCAGTGGCGATGACGTACCTCGGCGAGGAGATGCACGCTGAATCGATCGGACTGGGCATGGGTCTGTACATCAGCGGCAGCGCGGTGGGCGGTATGGGCGGACGCCTGATCACCGGCGTGCTCACCGATTTTGTGGGCTGGCGTGTGGGTGTGGCGGTGGTCGGCGTGATTGGCGTGCTGGCCGGCCTGATCTTCTGGCGTGCGTTGCCGCCTTCGCGGCACTTCACGGCGCAGCCTTTCAACTGGCGCGCGCTGCTCGGCCGCTTTGTTCGCATGTTCCGCGACCCCGGCTTGCCGTGGCTATTCGTGGAGGGCTTCCTGCTGCTTGGCGCGTTCGTCACTGTCTACAACTATCTCGGTTATCGGTTGCTGGCACCGCCGTACAACTTGAGCCAGGCCGTGGTCGGGTTGATCTTCGGGATCTATCTGGTAGGCACGTTCAGCTCGGCGTGGATGGGCCATCTGGCGGGTCAGCTAGGGCGGCGCAAAGTGTTGTGGACGGCGTTCGCGCTGATGCTGATCGGTGTGGCGCTGACGATGACGAGACCGTTGCTGTTGATCATGCTCGGCATCGTGGCGATCACGTTCGGCTTCTTCGGTGGTCACTCCATCGTGAGCAGCTGGGTGGGGCGACGTGCCGGTGCGGCGAAAGCACAGGCGTCGTCGATGTATTTGTTCTGCTACTACATGGGTTCGAGCATTGCCGGTGCCAGTGGTGGCTTGTTTTATGAGGCGTACGGCTGGAACGGCGTGGCGGTGTTCGTCGGCGCGCTGGTGCTGGCCGGATTACTGATAGCGTGGCGGCTGTACTTGCTGCCGCCACTGGTGAATGTGGCGACGCCACCCACGCCCATGAGCAAGGGTGCGATGCCATGAAAATCGACGCGCTCGATCATCTCGTACTCACCGTCGCCGATGTCGATGCAAGCTGCGCGTTCTATGAGCGCGTGCTCGGCATGCAGACGGTGACGTTCGGTCAGGGTCGCAAGGCGCTCTCGTTCGGCGTGCAGAAGATCAACCTGCACTTGCATGGCCATGAGTTTGAGCCGAAGGCCGAACGGCCTATGCCCGGTTCGGCCGACCTATGTTTCGTCACTGGCACGCCGCTGGCGCAGGTGATCGAGCACTTGCAGGCCTGCGGTGTGTCGATACTTGAAGGCCCGGTGCCGCGTACCGGCGCACGCGGGCCGATCATGTCGGTGTACTTCCGCGATTCGGACCAAAACCTGATCGAGGTCAGCAACTATCCTGCTTGACTGCGGATGGCGGTTCAGCGATCCGCCGGCTTCAGCATGTCCTTCACCGCACCGTAATCGCCATCGTTTGCGGCTGGCGGAAGATCGAGCAGGTGGGTCATCAGCGGATAGACGTCCACATTCGGAAATGCGCTGACTTTCGCATCGACGCGAAATGCCGGGCCGTGTGCAATGAACACTGCCTGCATCAGTGGATCGGCATTGTCATAGCCATGCTCGCCGATACTGATGTGACCCTGGTGGCTGGCGGTGTAATCAGTCGTGGTGATACGCCAGCCCACGTCGGCAAGGCACAGCAACTGCGGCACGCGCGGGTTACTGCCGTAGACGAACCGTGCCGGCACGCGCGTCTTGTCCCAGCACTGCATGTGCTGCTGCGGCTGCTCGAGTTTGTGTTCGATAGCGGCGAAGTTGCCGCTTGCGGCAGGGCTGTCGGATTTGGGGTTGAAGCCGGCCAGGATACCCATGCTCACCGTCTGCACCTGGTCGAGCGGAACCAGTTGATCGATCATCACGCTGTTTGGTAGCGGGTTACTGGCCATGCCGTGATCGGCCAGCACGATCATGTTGAGCTTGTCGAACAAGCCGCGTTGCTTGAGACCCTGTACCAGCCGCGCCATGGCCGCATCGGTATTGCGCAACGCATCGTTCACCTGCGGCGTGTCAGGGCCATAGGTATGGCCGGCGTGATCGACCGCATCGAAATACAGGGTGAGGAAGGTGGGCCGCTGAGCGGGCGGCAGGTCCAGCCATGCCAGCACCTGATCCACGCGCTGATCTGCCGTCACCGCGCCGTCGAATGGCTTCCAGTAATCCGGGCGACGACCATGGATATCCGCTTCGGAGCCTGGCCAGAACATCGTCGCGGTGCGCAGGCCGTGCTGGTCGGCGGTCTCCCAGATCGGCGTGCCGGCGGACCACCAGCGGCCATTGCTGACCGCATCGCGATTGCCCAGCGAAAACTTGCCCAGCGTGGCGTCGAGCATCGTGTTGTTGACGATGCCATGGTGATCGGGACGTAGCCCCGTGACGATCGTGTAGTGGTTCGGGAACGTCAGTGACGGGAACGACGGCTGCATCGACGCGGCCTGCACGCCGCTCTTCGCCAGCATGGCCAGCGTGGGGCTGAAACCACGCTCGATGTAGTCATAACGATAGGCATCGATCGAGATCAGCAGCAGCGGTGTCGGCTTTGCTTGTGCTGTCGCCGGTGGCGTCGGTGCAGCGGATTGGGTGGCGCATCCGGCGCCAAGTATAACGAGCGAGCAAAGCAGGAAGCGGGGCAACCATTTCATGAAAACATCCGGATATAGGCAAACATGCCCTCCATGATCGCGCAGTTGCATGACGAATTCAGTCATGCAATGGGACGTGCCTCGCCAGCGTTGTTTGCCCTAACTCGCAGGACGCATTTGCACCTTGCCCGTGGCGAGCTCGTAGACGGCGCCAACCACGTGCAGCCGAGCATGCTGCACCGCTTCGGAAAGGACAGGCTGGGCTGTGGCGACGCGTAACGCGTTGTAATCGACATTCGCGCCGATCGCGTTGTCGAGGACGTTGCTGCCACCGGCTTCGACGGCTTTCGCGATGCCCGGCCGCACCGCATCCACGATGTCCCAGATATGGCCTGGCAGCGGTGCGGGCTGCTTGATTTCGCTGATGGTCGCCTTGATCGCGCCGCATTCGGTATGGCCGAGCACCATGAGCAGCGGGACATTAAGCACGCCGACGGCGTATTCCAGGCTGGCCCGACTATCGCTGCTGAGGTAGTTGCCCGCGACACGCACCACGAACAGATCGCCAGGCCCCTGGTCGAACACCAACTCCGGGGCGACGCGCGAATCGGCGCAGCTCAATATCGCGGCGATCGGATATTGCGCCTTGGCACGCGCGGCGCGGCCCACTGAAAAATCCTTCGCATCAAGCTTGTTCGCGGCATAGCGCGCATTGCCATCGAGCAGGCGGCGCAGGGCTGCATCCGGTGTGATCGCGTTTTGCGCAGGCACCGAATCGGCACCGAACGCCAGCAGGGGTGCCAAGGCACCTGCGGCGAGCAGGCCAAGGCCAGCTCCAAGGAATTGACGACGCGACTGCAGTAAATGCGAAGGGTGGTCGCACATGGCACGTCTCCCGCTCAGGTTGTCCTCGCCGATTCTAGGACGAATGCCCGCTGGCGCCAGTGCCCGCGCGGGTACTGGCGCCGACTATTGGCGGTACTACCATGTGGCGGCGCTATCTAATGGCCATTGGCGAACAGGTCACCCTCGGCAACACGCTGTTCTAGCTGCAGCAGGTAACGCTTCGTCGGCAGGCCGCCGCCGAAACCCGTCAGATTGCCATCGCTGCCGATCACACGATGGCACGGCAGCACGATCGGCAAGGGGTTGCGGCCGTTCGCGGCGCCGACCGCGCGCACGGCTTGCGGTTGCTCGATGCGCCGGGCGAGTTCGCCGTAGCTGATCGTGACGCCATATGGAATCCGCGCCAGTTCACGCCATACGGCGAGCTGGAACGTCGTGCCCAGCGGATGCAGCGGCAGCTCGAAGTGCTGGCGCTCGCCGGCGAAATATTCCTCAAGCTGCACGCGGACAAATGCCAGCGGTTCGGCCGCGCGAATCCAGCTCGGTGCAACCGCTTTCTGATGGCGCCCCTGCTCAAACCAGATTTCACGCAAGCCATCGTGATCCGCGACGAGACGTAGACGGCCAATAGGGCTAGCCATATCGTCGTAGTGGATTGGGTTGTTGTGAGACAGGTCAGGATGGTTCGTCATGCAGCGACCTCCGGTTTGCGGCGGCGTGGGGTGCGCGGTGGTGGCGCGGCATCCGAAGCGCCGCGCCACAGATGCATCACCGCATAGGCGCGCCACGGCCGCCAGGCATTCGCCCGTATTGTCAGTGCTTTCGTACTCAGCGGCACCACATCGTTGGTTGCTTCGCGGCGCAAGATCAGATCCGCTGCCGGAAACGCATCCGGATCGCTCAATGCGCGCATCGCCATGTAATGAGCCGTCCATTCGCCGATGCCGGGCAGCGCGCACCAGCGCGTGACAAATTCGTCCAGTGTCTGCTCGGCGCGAAAATCCACGCGGCCGTCCAGCAGCGCATGCGCCATCCCGCGCACGGTCGCTGCGCGCGCCGTCGTCAAGCCGATCTCGCGCAAGTCTGCCTGGGCGAGCACCGCTGGGGTTGGAAACAGGCGTTCCAGCCCCGGCATTGGTGAGATCGGCAACGCTTCGCCCCAGCGGTGCACGATGCGGGTCGCCAGCGTGCGCGCCGCGGCCACGCTGATCTGCTGACCGAGGATCGCGCGCACCGCGATCTCGAAGCCATCCCAACCACCGGGCAGGCGCAGGCCGGGACGACGCGCTATCAACGGGCCAAGGACTGGATCGCGCTGGAACGTGTCCGCGATCGCCTGTGGATTCGCATCCAGATCGAACATCCGCCGAAGTTTCGTGACCACGCCGAGCAATTGTGCCGAGTGCGGGCAATGCAGCTGCAGGCGCAGCGCGTGTTCACCATCCGGCCACGCACTGAGGTGCAGCCAGCCGGGCGCGTCCGCCGGACCGAATACACGCGCGTAACTATGTTCATCGACCAGTTCCACGCCCGGCAGCGCGCGACCGCGCAGAAACGTGAGCAGCGCTTCGAAATCGTACGGCGGGCGATAGCCGAGCCGCAGCACCAACGCCGCACCGGGCGCCGAGCGCGGATGGCGGCGCAGTTCGCGCGGCGGGATGCGGTTCGCTTGCAGGAAGGCGGCATTGAAACGACGCAAGCTGCGGAAGCCGGATGCGAGCGCGACCTCCGTCACTGGCATCGCCGTCTCCGTCAGTAACTGTTTTGCGAACAGCAGCCTGCGCGTTGTATGCACACTGATCGGCGGTGCGCCGACGCGATCGACAAACAGCCGGCGCAACTGGCGCGCGCCAACGCCGACGCGCGTCGCTAGCTCGTCCAGAGACTGATCCTCCAGCGCGCCGTGCTCGATCAACTTCAGCGCACGCGCCACCACGTGATCGCCGCGTTGCCAGTCATTGCCCGGCGCAAGTTCCGGCCGGCAACGCAGGCACGGCCGAAATCCAGCCGCTTCCGCGGCCGCCGCATTCGTGTAATAGCACACGTTCTCGCGCTTCGGTCGCGGGGCAGGACAAACCGGCCGACAGTAAATGCCCGTGCTGCTCACAGCCGTGAAGAAAAGCCCGTCGAACCGCGCATCGCGGCTGAGCCGCGCCTGTTCGCAGATATGTGGATCGGGCAGGGCAGAGTGTTCGGTCATGGTGCAGGCTAGCACTGCTACGCGAGGGCGACTCGCCGTTTTCGGACATCAATAGGCTAGCAGGATGCAGCGCCCCATGGGTCGCTGCGCGGTGATATCGTCTGGACATCATTGCCAGGGGAGGGGGCATGTCATGACGTCGATGCAACGCGGGTGGCTGATCGTGGCCATCGTCGTACTGGGCCTGTGCGAGCTCACGTGGCAGGTCCGGGATAATCTCGCGCGTAATGCTGCGGCCGTGCAGGCAGCACAACTCGCAAAAGCTGCCCAGGTCGCGCGCGACAACGCCGCGTCGACATTGCCCCTCAAACGTCATCTGTTTACCAATGCGGAAGTCTATGCGTTTCTTGCGGCGGCCAAACAAGCCGAGACGATCAAGGATCCGTTGCAGCGCTGCCTCACCTATCCTGATCCCCCCGGCAGTCACTGGACGCCTGCGGCGGTGAATGCGTACTGCCACTACCGCATGCAGCCGTTGATGTCATTCGACGAGTTGCAGACGCTGATTCAGAACGATCAGGCGGCCGAAGCTGACCGGCGGTTCACGCAGATGCTCGATGCGCAGTTGACGCAACCGGATGCCCGTGGACGGCTGGATCGCACGTTCGATCAGGATTTCAATGGCTCTTTTGCCGTTCGCGAGGTGCTGGACGCCTGGAAGCGTGCCTCGCCAAAGAGCGCATTTGCTTATGCGGCCAGTGGATTCGCCTATGAACAAATGGCCCACGAAGCGCGTGGCAACGGATATATACGGGACACGCCTGCCAGCAATATTGAATCGATGGATCGGCTGCTGCACGAAGCTGACGCCGATCTGCGTCAGGCCATTGCGCTGAACCCGAAAGTCACGCCAGCCTACACCGCGATGATCAATGCCGGTGGCCTATCGCTCGGCCATGGCTACGCGATGGACGCCGTCCGGCGTGGACTGGCGGTTGATCCGGCGAACTATTCAATTTACAACGCGCTCATGTGGCTGAGTCAGCCAAAATGGTATGGCTCGCTGCGAGCGATGAATAGCGTCGCAGCAAGGGCGCAGACTCACCTCGGTGAAAATCCGCTCATGGCCCTGGAGCTGTCGAAAGAACCCGCCTACGACAAGGTCAATAACTGCGATTGCCATTCCGTCGACGAATTGGCGACGTATCCGGCCATGTTCGACCAGGTATCAAGCGCACAAGACATGCTGTATGCCGCCTATGCCGCCTATGCCGCCGATTCGAGCCACCATAGCGAGCTATCGGTCGTCTACTTCTCACAAGCGCTGCGGTTCGACCCGGATCTTCCGGATGCTCGGTTGCGTCGGATCTTCAATTTGAACAATTTCGACGAATCGAAATGGGCTGTGGACGAGGCTGATCGCATGGTAAACCTCGCGCCGCATGACGATGCCCCCCTAAAAGCGCGCGCGTTTTCCTATGAAATGGTGGGCGACTACAAACACGCCGAGCAGGACATGCAGGCCATGCTCTCGATGAATCCCGGGGATGAAAGGGTATTAATGGAATTGGGCAGCATGTATGCCTATTGGACCCACGAGTGGGACAAGGCATGGGCTACCGATAACCGCATCATCCAGGCCTACCCGAATAATTCGTTCGGTTGGACGTTGCGCGCCGAAATCCAGAAGCAGCAGCCGCGACCAGGGCTACCGGACACGGTTGATTACTTTGCTGCGCATTTCGACACGAATCCCCAAGGGCACAGGATCTTGCTGAAAATGCAGGCGTCGCTGGTGCTGCAGTCGAAGTCCGCAGGGGAGGGCGGCCCCAAAAAGTCCTCGGCGCAGGTGAGTCCCGCAAAGACTCCGGCGCATGGTTGATTGCATGGTGCGGGGTCGGCCCCTGCGGCGGCCCCGAGCGGTCGTCTGACCTATACTTCGGGGTCTGTCCACCGGAGCCTTGGTAATGACCGCCCCCACCCGCATCGACACCACCCGCACCATCCGCGCCCCGCGCGGTACCGAACTTTCCTGCAGGAGCTGGCTCAGCGAGGCGCCGTTCCGCATGTTGCAGAACAACCTCGATCCGGAGGTGGCGGAGAACCCGGCGGAGCTGGTGGTGTACGGCGGCATCGGTCGGGCTGCGCGTAACTGGGAATGCTTTGACGCGATCCTGAAGGCGCTGCGCGAGCTGAACGACGACGAGACGCTACTGGTGCAATCCGGCAAGCCCGTCGGCGTATTCCCAACGCACGAAAATGCACCGCGTGTGCTGATCGCGAACTCGAACCTGGTGCCCGCGTGGGCGAACTGGGAGCACTTCAACGAACTCGATAAGAAAGGTCTGATGATGTACGGCCAGATGACGGCTGGCTCGTGGATCTACATCGGCTCGCAGGGCATCGTGCAGGGCACCTACGAGACCTTTGTCGAGATGGGTCGCCAGCATTACAACGGCAGCCTCAAGGGCAAATGGATACTCACCGCCGGCCTCGGTGGCATGGGTGGCGCACAGCCGCTCGCCGCATCGCTCGCTGGTGCGTGTTCGCTGAATATCGAATGCCAGCAGAGCCGCATCGACATGCGCCTGAAGACGCGCTATGTCGATGAGCAGGCGACTGACCTGGACGACGCGCTTGCCCGCATCAAGAAGTACACCGAAGCTGGCGAGCCGAAATCCATTGCGTTGCTCGGCAATGCCGCCGACGTGCTGCCGGAACTGGTCAAGCGCGGTGCGCGCCCCGATGCCGTCACTGACCAGACCAGCGCGCACGACCCGGTCAACGGCTATCTGCCGCAGGGCTGGACAGTGGAGCAGTGGTTCGAGCGCCGCAAGAGCGATCCTGATCGCACCCGTGACGCGGCCAAGCGTTCCATGCGCACGCACGTCGAGGCGATGCTTGCGTTCCACGCACAGGGCATCCCCACATTCGACTACGGCAACAACATCCGGCAGATGGCAAAGGACCAGGGGCTGGCGAACGCGTTCGCGTTCCCCGGCTTCGTCCCGGCCTATGTACGCCCGCTGTTCTGCCGCGGTATCGGCCCGTTCCGCTGGGTCGCGCTGTCCGGTGATCCGGAAGACATTTACAAGACCGATGCGAAGGTCAAGGAACTCATCCCCGACGACGAGCACCTGCACAACTGGCTCGACATGGCGAAGGACCGCATCAGCTTCCAGGGCCTGCCGGCGCGCATCTGCTGGGTGGGCCTTGGCCAGCGCCACAAGCTCGGCCTCGCGTTCAACGAGATGGTGCGCAACGGCGAGTTGAAAGCGCCGGTGGTGATTGGCCGCGATCATCTCGATAGCGGCTCCGTCGCGTCACCGAACCGCGAAACCGAAGCGATGAAAGACGGCAGCGACGCCGTCTCCGACTGGCCGCTGCTGAACGCCATGCTCAACACCGCCGGTGGCGCGACCTGGGTATCACTGCATCACGGCGGTGGCGTAGGCATGGGCTACTCGCAGCACTCCGGCGTCGTCATCGTCTGCGACGGTACACCGGAAGCCGACAAGCGCATCGCGCGCGTGCTGTGGAACGATCCGGCGACCGGCGTGATGCGGCATGCGGACGCTGGGTATGAGGATGCGATTGCCTGCGCGAAGGAGCAGGGGTTGAATCTGCCGATGATTTGAGTGCCGGCTCATGGGGCCGTCGCTAGATCCCCTCAACGCCGTCATCCCTGCGAAGGCAGGGACCCAGTGCCTTCGAATCACTGCACAGCTATCTTGAGTTATCATCGGATGATATATTCATGGTCAAGGAAGACGCGGGGTTGGCAACGCTGCTGTTGCTCAACGGTGAGATCTACGACCAAGGCAACGATTACTGGATCAAAGTCGAAGCACGGCCTGTCGAAGCGAATGAGCATCTGCCTTATGGCGTGCGCTATTCGCTGACGCTGCACGACTGCGATGGCATGCGGTTGCTGGGTTTCGACAATGCACATGCCATCAAACCGCCGAAGCGTCGGCGCTATGCTGGCCGCCGTCTCGCATATGACCACCGCCACCGGCATGCTCGCGACAAAGGCGTGCCTTATGAATTCACGAGCGCGCAGCAGTTGCTCGAGGATTTCTTCGCCGAAGTCGATCGGGTACTTGAGGAAATAACGCCGTGAAGAAAATGATCATCGGCATCGCATCCCAACAGGACATACGTGCTCGGGCGCTGGCCATCGCGCGCGGTGACCACCAGCCACGTGCCGGCGAGCCGAAAATCTGGTTCACCTCCATGCGCTCACTGGCCGAGGTGCTCTCCGACGATAATCGTGCACTGCTGCGCGTCATCCGCGAACACAAGCCAGAATCTTTGAGCCGCCTCGCCGAACTCACCGGCCGAGCGCCAAGCAATCTTTCGCGAACTCTGAAAACCATGGAACACTATGGTCTGGTCGAGATGCGCCGGGATGTACGCACCGTACGCCCCGTGGCGAAGGCCAGTGAGTTTGTCATCCAGGCGGCGTGAAGCGCACGCTGGAAGGCCCGGCTTCGAGAAAGGATGTGTCGTTGCCAGAGCCCGTCGTGCGATAGTAGTTTTGACATATCGGCAGGCACATACCTGCCTCGCTACTGGGGGATCCAACCGTGTCTAAGAAAGCCCATCGTTTCGCGCACGTCTCGCCGTCGGTCGCTGCCGGCCTGTGTGCCGTAGTGGTCACCGCGCTGGCTACACTCGTTACCTCACCTGCCTCGGCCCAAGCGCCGCATCTGTCAGCGCAGGCGCAGCAGTTTGTGAAATATGCGCAACCCGTGCTGGCGATCACCCATGTACGGGTGATCGATGGCAACGGCAAGCCGGCGAGGGAAAATCAGACGGTGCTGCTGCGCGACGGCATCATCGCTGCGGTTGGCAAGCATGTCGCGGTTCCGAAGGACGCGACCGTGATCGATGGCAGTGGGCACACGCTGATTCCGGGTCTGGTCGGCATGCACGACCATATGTTTTATCCGGCCCCGAAGGTCAATCCGGAAGCGAAAGAGGCGATCTATCCCGAGCAGGCATCGAGCTTCCCCAAGCTTTATCTGGCCGGCGGTGTCACCACCATCCGCACCACCGGCAGCACCGAGCCGTACACCGACCTTGAACTGAAAAAGGCGATCGACGCCGGCAAGATCCCCGGCCCAAAGATGCATACGACGGGGCCGTATCTGGAAGGCAAAGGAAGCTTTACGCCGCAGATGCACGAACTGGTGGATGCGGCTGACGCCACCAACACGGTCAACTACTGGATCGGCGAGGGCGCAACATCGTTCAAGGCGTACATGCATATCACGCGCAGCGAGCTTTCGGCGGCGATTGCGGCGGCGCATGCCAAAAACATCAAGGTGACCGGGCACCTGTGCACGATCGGGTTTACCGAAGCGGCCGATCTGGGGATTGATGACTTGGAGCATGGGCTGCCGGTGGACACCGAGTTCACGCCCGGCAAGCAGACCGACATCTGCCCGGATACCAAACTCGCGGTTGCTCACCTAGCGACCATGAGTATTGACGATGCCCAGATCCAGCAGCTGATCCGCTACCTGATCTCCAAACATGTGGCCGTCACTTCGACCCTGCCGGTGTTCGAAACCTTTGTGCCCGGTCGTGCGCCGGTCGATTCGCGCGTGCTCGACGCGATGCTGCCGGAAACACGCGTGGAATATCTCAAGGGCCGCGACCACGTCGCCAACACTCCCGATTCGCCATGGGTGAAAGTGTTCAAGCTCGAGGAGGATTTCGAGCATGCATTCGTGCAGCAGGGTGGAACGTTGCTGTCCGGGCTGGATCCCACCGGCTACGGCGGCGTCATCGCAGGCTACGGCGACCAGCATGAAGTGGAACTGCTGGTGGAAGCCGGCTTCACCCCGCTGCAGGCGATCCAGATTGCCACCATGAACGGCGCGCGCTTCATGGGTGAGGACAAGCTCATCGGCTCGATCGAGGCAGGCAAGGCTGCGGACCTGGTACTGATCAACGGCAATCCCGCGAACAACATCAAGGACATCGAAAATGTCGAGCTGGTGTTCAAGGACGGGATGGGTTACGACCCGGCCAAACTGGTCAAGGCGGCCAATGGCACCGTAGGGTTACGCTAGCGCAGCGCCGAAACGCTCGCGCTTGATTCTCGCGAGGTAAGCGGGCCAGGTTGCACTTTTTTTGAAACTGCACTCTGATCTGTTTTTTCAAGTTGCCAAAGCCATACGAGGGGGAAAGATACATGTTCGCAAGCATCTACACGAAGCGCTTGGTTCTGATTTTGTTGTCTACGCTAGCCGTGCCGGTGCTTGCCGCCGAGCCGTCGCTGCTGCTGACCCACGCCACGGTCATCGACGGCACCGGCACCCCAGCGCAGGCGAACATGACGATCGCGATCGACGGCCCGCGCATTGCGGCGATCTATCCGGATGGCAGTCAGGCGGTGCCCAAGGCCGCACGCGTGGAAGATCTGAGCGGACGTTATGTCATCCCGGGCTTGATCGATGCGCACGTGCATCTCACCGGTGCCGAGCCGGATTTCGCGCATTACCAGCCACATCTGCAGGCCATGCTGCGCGGTGGCGTCACTGCCCTTCGCGACATGGCAGGCGACGATCGCCTGGTTGCATATCTTGCCGGTGAGGCGAATTCGGATGCGTTGGCCTCGCCGGACATTTTTTTCGTCGCACTGATGGCCGGGCCCACGTTCTTTGTCGAGGACGAACGCGCGAAGGAAGCCTCCGAAGGCGAGCCGCTCGGTTTTGCACCGTGGATGCAGGCGATTTCTTCGACCACCGACATTCCGCTTGCCGTTGCTGAAGCGAAAGGTACCGGGGCGACCGCGCTCAAGCTCTACGCGAACCTGCCCGCGGACCTGGTCACCAAGCTCACCGCGGAAGCGCATCGCCAGGGTCTGCGCGTATGGACGCATGCGACGATTTTCCCGGCCACGCCGGCTGATGCGGTCAACGCCGGCGTCGATACCATTTCGCACAGCCCGTATCTGGTCTGGGCGGCGGCACCGACCGTGCCCGATGACTACCGGGCACGTGCCCTCGGCGACTTCGAACATATCCGGCCCGACGCACCGCAGATCGTCGCGCTGTTCCAGGCGATGAAGCAGCACGGCACGATACTCGACGCCACGCTGCTCCCGTTTAAGGAAGAAGCGGATCACCATTCGAAAAGCGTGGGTGCCGGCATCATGCCGTGGAGCTATGCGGTCACCAAACTGGCGCATCAGCAAGGCGTGTTGATCGACGTCGGCACGGACAGTTCAGGGCTTTACGCCGATGCGCACGGAGTGGATTTGAACGCCCTCCCGCTGGAGCACACGGAAATGGCGCTGCTGGTCGAGCATTGCGGCTTCACGCCGCTCGAGGCAATCCAGGCTGCCACGCAAGTCAGCGCAGCGGCGATGGGGCAGACGGCGCAACGCGGCACGATCACCGCCGGTAAGCGTGCGGATCTGGTCGTGCTGACTGCCGACCCCACGCGTGACATCCACAACACCCGCAAAATCGCGTTCGTGATCAAGAACGGTCAGATCATCAAGAAGGACGGAGCCTGAGCATTCGAGGATCGTCGATTTCACGATAACCGCCCAAGGCGAGCAGCAAAGGACATCGCATCCCGATGAGACGTATCGAGCTATTGCTCGCTTCGCTTGCTCTGGGCGTCTCGACATCGTTCGCGCAAAACGCATTCAAGACGGTTTCGACAGTCGACTCCTCCGCGATCCAGGGGCGGCCGGTGCAACTGGACAGCTCGGGAAAGCTGCTGCCGTGGCCGTACCCCGACGACATCGGTGCCTCGTACGAGTCCTACTTCATGACGCAGTGGGGCGTACTGCGGCGCGAGTACCACGGGCCGCGTGACTATTATTTCTTCTGCTGCGTGAATTTCGATCGTACGACGTTCAAGCTGTTGCCAGATCGTCACTGGGCCAATTCAACAGGCTATCTGCGGGCGATGCTGGAGGGTTTCGTCGAGCATCTGTATCCCTACACGGGCGATCCGGAAGCCATCCGGCTGTTGAAGGATTTCGTCGACTACGAGCTGCAGAACGGCACCACGCCAAGTAACTACGCGTGGAGTGGCGTTCCTTACGCATCGGCCGATCCCGGTTCAGCGACCTATCGCGGATGGAGCAGGCATGCCGTGGATTTCATCGAGCCGCCGATCGTCGGCGAGGACGGCTACGGCTACCTGCGCCTGTATGAGATGACCGGTGAAGCCCGATACTTGCGGGCGGCCATTCGCTGCGCGGATGCGCTGGTGAAGAACAGCCGCGAAGGCGACGCGACCCACTCACCGTGGCCGATGCGGGTGTATGCGCGCACTGGTCAAGTGGGCAAGCACGCGATGGGTGAGTATTCGGCGAATGTCATCGAGCCGATCGAGCTGTTCGACGAATTGATCCGTCTGAAATTGGGTGACGTGGCCCCCTATCAACGCACGCGGGACCGGGCCTGGCAATGGCTGTTCCGCTATCCGATGACGAGCAACGTATGGGTCGGCTACTTCGAAGACGTAACGCCCACCATGGAAAACATGAACAACGTGATTCCGCTGGAAACAGCACGCTACCTGCTGCTGCATCCGGAGATGGATCCAGGCTGGAAGCAGGATGCGGCACGGTTGATCGAGTGGGTGAAGACCACGCCCAAATGGCCGAAGTACATCGTGCACGGCGCGATGGTCACGACAGAGCAGGGCGATGGCCACGATTTCTGCTGTGGAAAACCAAACTATTGCTGTGACAGTCATACGGCTCGGCTGGCAGCCGTCGAAGCGATCTACTATTGGAAGACCGGCGACGAAAAATATCGAGAACAAGCATTTCGCTCGTACAACTGGGTCACCTACCAGCAGGGGTTTCCACCTAGGGGAGACACGCCCTGGGGACAAGGGCAATGGTGGTTTACCGATGAATTCGCGGACGGACCGCGGCGCATGATGGATGGCTTATGGGCCGTGCCGGAGTGGGCGCCCGACGCTGATTCGCATTTCCTTGGTACCACGTCAATCATCCAGAACATTGCCTACGGCCGCGGCAGCGTCACGTATGCCACCTTCGATGCCGCAGCTAGCGACGTATTGCGATTGAACTTCACGCCAACATGGGTGCTCGCTGATGGGCATGCGCTTGCGCCAGGCAATGATGAGAACGCCGATGGCTATTCGTTCGACACGACCACGCATGTACTGCGCATACGCCGCACAAATGCGCGCAACGTAAGCATCGAAGGGTCTGCTGGCAGCGACCCCACGCGAACAGTGGATTTCGAAGATTCGCGTGTGCCTGCTGGGGCGATATTGAACGGGTCGTTTCCGGCCGATGTTATCGACTGGGGCATGGGCATGTGGCGCGTCGGTGTGCCCATCGAACGACTCTCGACGTTCAACCTGGGCGTCGCCGATGCCAGGGCGGAGTGCGCGACGTTTTCGTTCGTTTCCCCTCGCGTCTTGGCTGGTATTACGGTCTTCAACGACAGCCCGACGGATAGGGTGCTGAAAATTGCGTCACCGCCGAACGAAGCAGTGACGATCACGGTTCCTGCAGGAGGGCTGAAACGTGAAGAGACAGGCTGGCACGCCGGCACGTCGCGGATCAGTCTTGAAGCCATGAACGGCACGACACTGGACGGGTGGAAGTTCGACGACATCCGCTACAGCGAAAGCGAGGCGGTTCCTCCGCAACCTCTGGACAGAAACTGACGTCCACCCGGAGATTCGGGACCCATCGAGGCAAGGGAATGCCGCGTCTGTGAAGCGCGATGAAGTTCGTATGCGGTAGCGGTAGACCTGACTGACCTGTTCAGTGGGCACGCCTTCGTTTTGGTCCAGCTGCGACGACGTTAGCCTCCGTCCCCTGCACCAGGATGGCATCCAGCAGCCCAGGGAAACGGGCGTCCATTTCCGCCCGACGCAGCGTGTTCTGGTGCACGGTGCCAGCCGCGATCGTTTGGACAAGACCGGCATCGCGCAGGATGCGGAAATGATGGGACATGCTGGACTTGGGTCGACCGCCGTCCAGCTCGCCACAGGTGGCTGCTTCCACGCGCGACAAATATCGAACGATCTCCAGGCGCGCGGGATCACTGAGCGCATGGAAGATCCGCTCCAGCGTGAATTGTTCGGCGGTGGGGTGTTTGTAGGGACGCATGAGCGAATGATAGGGCCAATTTGCGTATTGCTCGATAGTTCGAATATTATCGAACTATCGTAGTCTGTCACCGGAGTCGCCCCATGCCTTCACTGTTCGAACCGTTCAAGCTCAAGGATGTGACCTTGCGCAATCGCATTGCCGTGCCGCCCATGTGCCAGTACACCGCCAAGGACGGACTGGTCAACGACTGGCACAAGGTGCACGTGGCGGGTCTGGCACGCGGCGGCGCGGGGCTGGTCATCGTTGAGGCTACGGCGGTGTCGCCGGAAGGTCGCATCACGCCCGGCTGTACTGGTCTGTGGAGCGACGAACATGCCCAGGCTTTTGTGCCTGTGGTCGAAGCGATCAAGGCGGCGGGCGCCGTGCCCGGCATCCAGATTGGTCACGCTGGCCGCAAGGCCAGTGCGAACGTGCCGTGGGAAGGGGATGATCACATTCCCGCAGATGATCCACGCGGCTGGGCAACCATCGCTCCATCGGCCATTCCGTTCGGTGGCAACCTGCCGAAGGTTCCGAAGGCCATGACGCTGCAAGACATCGCGCGGGTACGCGCGGATTTCGTCGCCGCAGCCAGGCGTGCCCGTGACTCCGGCTTCCAGTGGCTGGAATTGCATTTTGCGCATGGCTACCTGGCGCAGAGCTTTTTTTCGGTGCACTCCAATCAGCGCGATGACCTGTATGGCGGCAGTCTCGAGAATCGCAGTCGCTTCCTGCTGGAAACATTGGCCGCGGTGAGGGAAGTGTGGCCCGAGCATTTGCCGCTGACCGCACGCTTCGGCGTGATCGAATACGACGGGCGCGATGATGAGACCCTTGCCGAATCGATTGAGCTTGCCAAGGGCTTCAAGCGCGAAGGGCTGGACATGCTCAGCGTCAGCGTAGGCTTCTCAACACCAGCGGCTGACATTCCGTGGGCGCCGGCGTTTCTCGCGCCGATCGCCGAACGAGTTCGCCGCGAAGCGAATCTCCCGGTCTCCTCGGCGTGGGGCATCGGTACGCCTGAGCTTGCCCAACGCACCTTGCAGGACGGCCAACTCGATCTGGTGATGGTGGGACGTGCGCACCTGGCTAATCCGCACTGGCCTTACGACGCCGCACGCGCTTTAGGCATCGAACGCCCATCGTGGACGTTGCCTGCGCCTTATGCGCATTGGCTGGAGCGTTACGCGGCTGCCTGAGCGTGCCGTCTGGCATTGACGGGTGACTGTACCCGTCGCCCATGTGAGTGGGCAGACGAGTTTCACGACGACGGGCAGCTGCCGCGATTTACTGCGGCTGCTTGTAGATCACTCCACCCTTCATCACGAACGGCACGTGCTCGATCGCACTGATGTCTGCAATGGGATCACCCTGCACCGCAATGATGTCGGCATCGAGGCCAGCTTTCAGCTGGCCGAACTGATCTTGCTGGCGCAGGATCTTCGCGTCGACGGCGGTGGCAGCCAGCAATGCCCGCACTGGCGACATGCCGTCGCGCACCATCCATTCCAGCTCCTTGTAGTTGGTACCGTGCGCAAACACGCCGACGTCGCTGCCACAGCCGATGGTGACGCCGGCATCCATGGCCAGCTTGAACGCATGCGCCGACTGCTTCATCTCGTCGGTCGGCGGATCGCCTGGCTTCCAGTTGCCGAAATATTCCGCGTAAGCGGCAACGGCTTCGAGCGTCGGCAGATAGGCGACGTTGTGCTGTTTCATCAGCTCGAAAACCTCGCGCGTGCCGCCAAAGCCATGCTCGATGGTGTCGACGCCGGCGACTATCGAGCGGCGCATGCCTTCGGCGGTGGTCGAATGCACCGAAACGGGCAGCCCGAGTGAATGCGCGGCCTCGACGCCGGCGTTCAACTCGTCCTGGGTGAACGTCGGCACCGGGCCCTTGGTCTTGCCGCAGTGGTAGTCGGCGTAGATCTTGATCCAGTCCGCACCGTGGGCCGCCTGGTCGCGCACTGCGGTGAGCATTTGCTCGCGCCCGCTAACCGGGATGCCACCCTGCGGCAGATCCATGTCGCTGCGAAAGCCCATTGGGCCGGGACCATAGCAGTAGCTGGCGACGGTCGCGCGGGTCGCGACAAACATATGTGGGCCCGGGATCATGCCCTGGTTGATCGCGCGCTGCACGTCGACGTCGGCATAGCCCGCGCCTTCAGTGCCGAGGTCGCGCAGCGTGGTGAAGCCGGCCATCAGCGTGTCATGCACGTGCTGCACGGCTTCGATGGTGCGATATGACTGCGACTCCTTCAGCACCTGGTCGTTCCACAATGTCTCGTTGTACGGATGCAGGAAGATGTGCGAATGCGCGTCGATCAGGCCGGGTAACAGCGTCATGCCCGGCAGCTCGATGGTCTGCGTACCTGGCGGCGCGTTGATCTGCGCCGTTGGCCCCACGGCGACGATCCGGTCGCCCTGGACCAGCAGCGCCCACCCCGCATGCGTCTGCTCGCTGCGCGCGTCGAAGACGCGGTCGGCCTTGAGCAGCCACGCGTGATCGGCCGGCTTGTTGACTGTCGCAGTTGTGCTTTCAGCGGTAGCCGCGCCTCCGGCACAGGCCAACAGCATGCCGCCGATCAACGCGGCAACGCTACGCGATACTCTCTGCATCGACATGGTCTTTCCCCTGGTGCTCCCGATTTCTGCCCGCCCTTTGTAACACCGACAACGCGGCAAACCACTAGTGGTCGGAGAGACAATCTTCGACGCGTCCGAAAAGCAGGGTTGCGCAGCTTCATTTTATCGCGCACAGCCGGCACCATTCATGGCAATCTCCGCCGCAAACCACCATCCAGGCAGCATTGCGGAATGACCGCTTCAGAGCTCGACCATCCGATCTGGTGTTCGCTGCGCAGCCGGCATCAGGCGGTTGCACAAGGCCTCGGCGATGCCGCGCGTTATCCGGCGGAGTTCGCACCTTTCCTGGGTGTGGCGAGCGCAGATGCTGACGTGGCCGACGCGATCGCGTCGCTGGTCGGGCCAGGCGAGACCGTGTACCTGCTTGATCAGCCGCCGAGGTTGCCGGATGAATGGACGCTGGAGGCTTTTCCCGCGCTGGCGCAGATGATTTGCACGACGGCGATCCCGGTGATCGACGGCCCCCCGGTCATCGAGTTGTCCGAGGCGCATCGCGCGGATGTGCTGGCACTGACCGCACTGGTGTACCCGCATTATTTTCGTCCACGCACGATGGAGCTGGGCCGCTACTTCGGGATCTACCAGGACGGTCGGCTGGCGGCAATGATTGGTGAGCGCCTGAGCATGGACGCCTATCAGGAAATCAGTGCCATCTGCACGCATCCTGACTTCCATGGTCGAGGTTACGCTCGCCGCTTGATCGCGCTGCTGTCGAACGGCAACCTCGAACGCGGCCGCATGCCTTTCCTGCACGTGAGCCACCAGAACCAACACGCGAAGCGGTTGTACGAACAGATCGGCTATCAGCATCGCCGCGACATCGCGTTCTGGTCGCTATGCCGAACATAGGTTTCACCTGAGCGCGATAACGGGGTCAACTACCCGTTACGCGGTATGCGCTCGAAACCGACGCCGCGAACCAGGCAACCCCGCGATACGAATCGGCAACCACCCAGGCACCACTGGCGGTCGCGGTGGACATCAAAAACGGTGTCACCGAATCGTTTCCGGGCGTGGCGATGACGCCGGGTAGCCAGACCAGCAGCGTGATCACACTCAGCATCGCCGCTTCCAGCGTCGCCGCCAGACGCGGCCAGATCGCGAACAGCACCGCCAGGCTGGTGGCGATGCTGCCGGCGCCGGTGAGGTAAGCCCAGCCGACGTGCCCGGGTATCCATGCCGGTATGAAGCCAGCGGTTTCCTTGATGTACACGAAGTGCGAAAGCCCGATCGTGGGCAGTGAAAGGACAAACAGCAGCCTGGCGTAGCGCACGCCGCTCGTGCCAACCGCGAATGGCAAATGATGCTTCGCCCATCGGCCAGCATGCATGGCAAACACAATCCAGCCTCCAGCCAGGATGACGGCGATCTCACCGAACCCCAGCCAGTTGGCTTCCATCTGTGGCATGGCCACCACCGCGGGAAGTTTCAGCAGCACTGCCCAGAGCCATAGATAGACAAACAGGATGCACGATGAAATCGATGTCGTGCGGCGCACGAGCAGGCCGATGCCGGTCGCCAGCTCAAGTGCCGCGCAGGCATAGACGAAGAACAGCTGTGCCGGCAGATGCGCGACGGGAATCCGCTGCCACACCGAGGCGAAATCGCCGTAGACGAAACCACGGATACCCAGACCGATCATCACCAACGCGAGTAGTACGTCGCCCAGACTCATGCTGGGCGGATTCAGCGTGCTCGACCTTATGGACAGGTCATCTGCGATAAGCGCAGGTGGGCCTAATAGCGCACGATTGGGGCGAGCCGATCTGCTATCCATACCTTTCTCTCTCTGCTGTGCATGAGGGGAATGCGGATGTGCACGAGTAAAACGCAAGCTGCGGAACTGAGTGGCGGCGAGCTAGTCCTGCTTACTTTGCTTGAAGATGGATTTGGGCACCATGACGTGGACGCCCTTGTTGTGATCCACCAATTCGCTGATATCGATATCGCCGGCGACACTGATCAGCATGTAGGCATCATCGCGGCTCATGTGCTGGTGCTCGACCAGGAACGCGATCATCCCTGCGACGGCCTTGTGGGTCGCCACCGTCAGGTCATCGTCGTAGCCCATGCTGATGAAGTAGTCCGGCGTTTCGGCGCGCGGGTAGGGGCTCGTCTTTACGCCCTTCTGCAAGATGAACTGGACGGTGCCGACCAGCGACGTTTCCATTGCGGTGATGTCCACTTCGCCATTGCCCTGGCCAGCGTGACCGTCGCCGATCTGGAACAGCGCGCCGGGCACGAAGACCGGGTAGTAGACCGTCGATCCTTCCACCAGCTCCTTGTTGTCCATGTTGCCGCCGATGATCGTGGGCGGCGCGCTGTCATAGCGACCGAACGCGGGCGGTGGCGCTACGCCCATGCTGCCGAAGAATGGATGCAGCGGGATATCGATCCCCGGTCCGAAGTGAGCGGTGCGCGTGGTGCGGTCGAGCGGGATGATCTTGACGCGTGCGTAAGGGAAGTCGTCGGTCTGGAAGCCTGCGCCGTAACGGAACGCGTTGTAGGCATAGGGAATGGCGAGATCGATCTTCCTGATCCGTACCTCCAGCGTATCGCCAGGCTCGGCGCCTTCGATGTAAACCGGGCCGGTCAGGATGTGGCCGCCAGGACCGCGGTCCGTGGCAGGGACGCCATTGAACAAGTCGCGCAGGCTCTGCTCCACGTCGGCCGGCTTTACGCCAGCCTTCTCCAGCCCGGTGGGGCTGTTGGTAAGCACGGTGTGGAACACCACCGTGTCGCCGGACTTGATGCGCAGTACCGGCGGCGTGGTCGCGTCGTAGTGGCCCCAGGCCACCGTCTTCGGTGTGGCGAGCAGCGTATAAGTCTTCCCGCTTTCCTGGTCGCCCTGCTGAGCATGGGCAACCAGCGGGCTCGTCATCAGGCAAGCGGCGATTGCTGCGGCAGAAGCAGCACGCAGGATCGACGGGAGCGATATCGGGCGGATCAATAGAGATCGGGGCGACGTGGATTGGACCGTCATGGATTGATTCTGCGACATCGACATCTCTACCTATCCCCATGGCCCCCGGCAAGGTCGCCGCATCCGTCGATACTCGCCATTTGCGAAACCAGACGCAAGGTCTTCGAAACGGGGGGCGAAAACAAAGGGATGGTGCAAGCCCGGGCTATTCCAGGTTGAACCTATCGGCAGAACCACCTACCTTGCGGCGAACCCATGAAGCAGGAGCGAACTGTGCCCCATCTGTCCGATTTCCCCATCGCCACGCGCTGGCCAGCCGAACATCCCGAACGTATCCAGCTCTATTCGCTCAACACGCCGAACGGCGTGAAGGTATCGATCATGCTCGAGGAGACCGGGCTTGCCTACGAGCCGCATCTCGTCGACATCATGAAGGGCGACAACCACACGTCGGAGTTCCTATCGCTCAATCCCAACGGCAAGATCCCCGCGATCATCGATCCGGATGGCCCCGGCGGCAAACCGCTCGCGCTGTTCGAATCAGGCGCGATCCTGTTGTATCTCGCGGACAAGACCGGCAGGTTCATTTCGGCTGATCCGGCGCAACGCTGGGAAACCATCCAATGGGTGTTCTTCCAGATGGGGGCGATCGGACCGATGTTCGGCCAGCTCGGCTACTTCAACAAGTTCGCCGGCAAAGAGATTGCCGACAAGCGTCCGCGCGACCGCTACGTCGCTGAATCGAAGCGTCTGCTGGGCGTTCTCGACAACCGCCTCGAGGGTCGCAGCTGGCTGATGGACGAGTACACAATCGCCGACATCGCCACGCTTGGCTGGGTGCGCAACCTCATCACATTCTATGAGGCACGCGAACTGGTGGAGTACGACAGCTTCACCCACGTCGCCGCATGGCTCGATCGCGGACTGGCCCGCCCGGCAGTCAAGCGTGGCTTGGAAATACCCAAGCGGGGCTGATCCTTTTCGCGCCGGGTGACTGCCTCGGCATTGCCTCATCGCTCGCTGAAAAAAGTCAGCAACGGCGGATACGGTGAGGCGGCTTGCGTAAAACCTGCCGCCTTCCTACTTCCCGCAAAAGGTGATCCCCATGAATCGTCGAAGCTTGCTGCGAGGCGCCGCGATGGGTGCTGCAGCACTCATCCTTCGTCCCACGCTGTCCCTCGCCGCCGACATCGACAGCGCCTCGGCGCGCCTGGCAGCGTTGGAACGCCGATCGGGCGGGCGACTGGGGGTGGCTATCCTCGACACCGGGAATGGGCGTCGCATTGCCCATCGTGCCGACGAACGCTTCCTGATGTGCAGCACGTTCAAACTTCTGGCGGTAAGCGCCGTGCTGGCGCGCGTCGATCGTGGTGTGGAGCGACTGGATCGACGCATCGTTTTCGGCAAGGACGCCCTGCTGGCGTATGCGCCGGTGACCAGTCATCGCGTAGGCGCGCCGGGCATGACCGTGGCCGAGCTTTGCCAGGCGGCGATTACCTTGAGCGACAACACGGCGGCCAATCTGCTGCTGGCGAGCCTCGGCGGCCCAGCCGGCGTGACGGCATACGTGCGTGGGCTGGGCGATCAAGTGACACGGCTCGATCGGATCGAGCCCGATCTCAACGTTACGAGCCCTGGCGATCTGCGCGATACCACGACGCCGGATGCCATGCTGGCGACCATGCATACGCTGCTGCTGGGCAACGCGCTTTCTGATGCGTCGCGTGAGCAACTGATCGAGTGGCTGCGCGCCACCACCACCGGCGCCAAGCAGCTGCGGGTGGGCATGCCGGTGAGTTGGCGTGTCGGCGACAAGACCGGCTCAGGCGCCCATCGCGAAACCAACGATGTTGCCATTGCGTGGCCACCGCAACGCAAGCCGCTGTTGGTGACGGCTTACTACGCGGAGTCGACCGCAGACGAGGACACACGCCACGCCTTACTCGCCGAAGTAGGCCGCATCGCCGCTTCGATATAGCAGCAGTTAACGGTCAATCACTTTTTCGCGAGCCATGCAGAGGCTTCGAGGAAAGTCGTCATGATCCGGAAGCCGGAATGCGTAGGTTGGGGTGAGCGCACGCGATGCCCAACATCGATGCCGCCCCAATGTTGGGCATCGCTGCGCTCACCCCAACCTACAAAGCGACGTGCTGCCTGGCGATTGTTGGCCGTACGATGATCACGTAGGTTGGGGCGCATGCGAACCCCAACATCGACGAGTGCCTGATGGTTCGAGTCAATCTTCGAACTGCGATAAGTCATTGCTTGATGGTCGTACAAACCATCTCCGACTGACGCTGCTGCAGGAAGCGGCGAACGGCGGGATCGCGTTCGAGGCCGATGGCGAGATCATAGGCATGATTGGCGTCGATGAGCGCGCCGGTGCGCGCCAGTAATTCTGCGCGGGCGGCCCAATACGGCTGGTAATCGGTCAGTCGCGCGTCGGTGGTCGGCGAGGGCATCGCGGCAAGCGCAGCATCGACACCTTGCAGTTGCGCGATCGCCAGCGCGCGATTGATCGCAACTACCGGCGAGCCGGTGAGCAGAATCAATGCATCGTAGAGCCGCACCAGCGCGGCCCGATCGGGGCGGCCAGAGCGGCAGCCGTGGACATGCGCCGACTGCACGGCGGCTTCGAGTTGAAAGCGGCCGATGCTGCCGAGCGTGCTGGCATGCAGCAGCAGTGCCTCGGCCTCGTCGATCATCGACGCGTCCCACTGTGCGGGATCCTGTTCGGCCAGCGGCACGTAGTCGCCTTGCGCATTGCGCCGTGCGTCGCGTCGAGCCTGCGCATGCAGCAACAGGGCGAGCAGGCCCAGTGCTTCTGCTTCCCGCGGCAGCAACTCGGCGACCAGCCGGGCCAGGAAGATCGCCTCGGCGGTGAGGTCGCTGCGCACGACATCGGTACCGTCGGCATCGGTCCAGCCTTCGGCGAACGCGGCGTAGATCGCATCCAGCACGCCTTCAAGTCTGCTGGGCAGTTCATCGCGCTCGGGGACGCGGAACGGGATGCCGGCCTCGCGAATCTTGTCCTTGGCACGCACCAGTCGTTTGCCCATCGTCGCGGGCGCCACCAGGAACGCCGAGGCGATCCGTTTCGCGTCCAGCCCGAGCACGGCCTGTAGCATCAGCGGTGCACGGATGCCCGCATCGATGGCCGGGTGCGCGCAGGCGAACAGCAGGCCGAGGCGATGATCGGGCAGGGCGTCTTCCACCAGCGCGGCGTGCGCGCCGTCGGCAAGTACTTGCAACTGCGCATTCGCTACATCGCCGATGCGACGGCGGCGGACGGCGTCGATGGCTTTGCGGCGGGCGACGGTGAGTAACCAAGCCTCCGGGTTGAGCGGCGCACCCTGCAGCGGCCAGTCCGTCAGCGCCGCGGCGAACGCCTCGGACAGCGCATCCTCGGCAGCGCTCACATCCCGGGTGTGCACCGCCAGGTAGGCGACCAGCTTGCCGTAGCTGCGCCGCGCGACGGCATCCGCCGCGCGGCGCACCTGACCCGGGCTGTCGGGATTACTCATGCGCGCGGCACACCTGACTTACTGCGGCGCCCAGACTGGACGCACCTCGATCGTGCCATGGCTGGCGCCTGGGCAGCGGGCCGCCCAGGAGATCGCGGCATCGAGGTCGGGCACGTCAATCAGGTAGTAGCCGCCGAGCTGTTCCTTGGAGTCCGCATACGGTCCGTCCAATACTCGCGTCTTGCCATCCGTAACACTTACGGTGGTGGCGGTGCCGCTGTCGCTCAAGCGGTTGCTGCCGACGTAGGTACCGGCGCTGGCCAGCGCTTCGTTATAAGCCTGGTAGGCGGCGATCCACTGGGCTTGTTCTGTTTTCGGCAGCGCAGACCAACCGTGTTCGTTCGCATAGAGCATCAGAAGGTATTGCATGGCTGTTCTCCATCGTGGGTCGTTGGCGGGCAGATTGCCTCGCCATCATGATGACGCGCGGGCCGACGTGATTTGGACAGTTTTTAGCGCAACCACCGTTGAGGATCGGTGCATGAAACCCGAAGTGCGTAGGTTGGGGTGAGCGAATGCGAACCCCAACAATGTCGATGTCCCGGTGTTGGGCATCGCTGCGCTCACCCCAACCTACGAGTGATATCACAAGCCTGGGTGGTAGACGCGCTCCGTGTGCCCCGTGAGCTGGTCGGGCCAGAAATAGACGGTGCGCAGGTTGCCGGTGGTATAGCGTTCGGCCTCGTCGTTGAAATGCGCAGAATCCGGATGGCCACTCTCGCCACCAGCGGTGATCGCGCGGGCACTGACTTTGTCGCCGAACTCGACCACCGCGACGAAGCTGTTGCCGCTGGTGCCGTAGTAGCGCTTTGTTCCCGGCCAGCGGTGTGCGCCGAACGAGGCAAGCGAGCCCCAGCGTGACGAGGTGAACGGCACCGGGATGCTGGGTTTCGTATCGTCGAACGGCTGCACTATGGCGCCGTTGATGCGCTGGAAGCGATTGATCTCGCCCCACGGCACGCCCCAGCTTCCGAAGTCTTTTTCCAGCCGGTCGGACGCCTCGACCAGCGCGTCCAGGCGCGCCTTCCCGCCCGCTTTCTCGGCCATATAGTCATAGATCGACAGGCCCTCGGCAGTGTCGGCCTTATCGACCTTGTCCCATAGGATGTCGCCCCAGAACACCGCCAGTGAGGTCGGCATCGACGCGATGCCCCAGCGGTAATCCCAGTTGCGCAGCAGCGCGATCTGGCCCGCCAGCTTGTGCTTGAGCGGATCATTGGCAGGAAGCGCATCGTAGTCGGCGATCAGGATCGGAATCTGTCGCGCGAACGCCGGCAGGTAGGAATCGAACGCGGCGGTGATCAGCGACGCCGGTGTAAAGCCCTGTTGGCCGGTCAGCACGCGGGTGGCGTGGATGCCGCGCGGATTCTCGCCGACGTGATCCATGTAGCGTGGGTAATCCTCGCGCTTGGGACTGTCGGGTCCGGCAGCGGAATAAGGCCAGTCGTTGGTGTTGAAGATCCAGCCATTCGGCGGGTTGAGCAGGTGCGGTGCCTCATTGAGTGCGTGCAGCCCATTCCAGTCGGTTGCCGGATCACTGCCATCGACGGGCTTGGTGTAGTCGAATCGATTGTCGCGCTTGGGGATGAACTGCGGATGCAGATACGCGATCTCGCCCTTGTCGTCGGCGAAGATCGTATTGTTCGATGAATTAGCCTTCAACTCGGCGACTTTCATGAAGCTGGCATAGTCGCTGGCCTTGGTCCGCAGCCAGCTTTGTTCGAGTGCTTCCATCGGCTTGTTCATCAGCGCGATCGCTATCCACTTGCCGTCGATCTCGCGCACGACGGGGCCGTGATGCGTGGCATAGACGGTGAAGTTGCGTTCGCCCATCGAGCCGTCGGCGGTGCGGTAGGGCACGCTGATCGTGCGTATCGTGACCGATCGCAGATCCGTTCCATAGCGATAGAACAGACGGCCGTCCTTGTGCACGATCGTCTCGGAAAACTCGTCGACGACGTCGGCGCCGGTGGAGGTGTGCATCCAGCCGATATGGTGATTGAAGCCCTGATAGATGAAGAACTGCCCCCAGGTAACCGCGCCGTAGGCGTCGAGTCCGGCGTCGCTGGTCATTTGCAGCTCGGAGCGGAAAAAGAACGAGGTATGCGGATTGATCAGCAGCAGCGCATGACCGTTGGCGGTGAGCTTGGGTGCGATCGCGATGCCGTTCGATCCAGTAGGTTCCGCCCAACTCGATGGCAGCTCTGCCTGTGCCAGCGCAGCCTGGGGGTCGTGGTCGTAAAACGCCTCAAGCTGGTTAAGCGACACGTGTTCGATATCGCCGCCGATGCTGCCCTCGCTGAAGCTCAGCGCCATCCACGGTTCGAAATGGCGGATGACGCGCGGCTGCACATCAGGATGGGTGGCGAGGTAGTAGTTCAGGCCGTCGGCCCAGGCATTCATCAGCGACTGCATCCAGGCGGGGCTACGGGCATACAGTCGTTGCAGTTCGAGCGGATCGACGAACAGCTTCATCCGCAAGTCCTGCCAGATCGCGGATTCGCCTTCAGCCTCGGCAAGACGACCCATGGCATTGAGGTAGTTGGTCTCGACGCGGTTGAAATCATCCTCGGCCTGCGCATAGGCCATGCCGAATACGGCGTCGGCGTCGGTCTTGCCGTGGACGTGCGCGATGCCCCAGTCGTCGCGGGTGATCGTGACCGCTTTCGCCTCATGCTGCCAACGCGTTTCGTCCGGCGTGTGCACTTGGGCGGTTGTGGCGAAGCAGGGCGTGAGCAGCACACATACCAGCAACAGGCGCGTCGGCCAGAACATCTTTTTCGCGGTGCGTGTCGGCATCAACTATCCGGCTGTCAAAACAAAGGGTCTACACAAACGAGGCAGGCCATAGGCATCTTCCGTCCCGGAGTGTCTATGGCCGTCTCTTCTTTCTACGTCGTTGAATCTGCCGTCAATCAATCATCGTTACGTTTCGGAACGCTGATCTGGCCTTTGACGTTGGTGTAATGGATATCGCCGCTGCCATTGGCGCCGACGATGAAATTGCCGCCGACGCCGTTCGCGTTGACGTCGCCGGAGCCGGTGCTGCCGACTTTCGCATCGCGGCCGATGTTGTTGAGCGTGACATCGCCGGAACCGGTAGCGCCGACATTGACGGTGCCGCCCACGTTGCTGAAGGTGAGTTCGCCCGAGCCGGAATGATCCGCCTGGACATCGCCGTGTACGCCATCGACGTGCACGTCGCCGGAGCCCGTTTCGCGCAGATTGACGCTACCCACTTGTTGAGCCTTCACATCGGCCGAGCCAAGTTTCAAGGTCAATGCACCAGCAATGTGGTCCGTTTGGAGGTCGCCCGAGCCGGAGGAAAAATCCAGCGAGGCAAGGCCTGATGCCTTCACGTCGCCGGAGCCGCTGGCGATATTGATCGCGAGCGATGCGGGCACCCGTACCTGCAACTGCAGATACGCATAGGTCGAGCCAAAAAGGGTGAAGGTGTTGCCGTGACGATTGTCCTGCACCACCACCGTGGCGCGGTCGCCGCTGCGGTTGGCATCGAGCTGTACATCCTTCAGCCATGACGCATCGGACGCGCAGGCGGTGCCGCGTACTTCGACCTTGCTCAGGCCCGGTACGCTTTGTATATCCAGGTCGGTAGAACCCAGTTTCAGCAACAGGCTATTCAGTCCTGCGGCGTCCAGATCGGCATTGCGCGGTGCGCTATAACGGCATTCCGAGGCCCCCGCCGCGAGCGGCAGTGTCCCCAGCAACAAGGCGATAATGATTTTGTGCACGGTATCTACTCCTGGTGGTCAGCATCTATCTGATGCTCGGAGGGCGCTCAGCGTTTATACGCGATGCGCTGACAGGGGCGATACATGACCTTCGGCAAGGTGCCGCATGTGGGCGGGCGATGCCCCACACTGGCGATATTACGCAGCCAGGCAATCCGATCGCAGGATGGCCAACGGCATCGCCATGGCGTACTGCTGCAGTATCGCGTCCAGCTGTTCGGCCACCCAGTCCTGGTCGTCCGGGCAGGCCTGGCTCTGGATGTCATTTGCCTTGTGCGTAAATGCTGACCAGAAGCCCGCGTCGCCAGAGCTGCCGTGCAGCAGGCCTGGAATGGCCTGGTCAAGAGTGCGCAGCTGATGCCGGAGTCGCTCGCGTGTCTTTTTCATGCCACATCCAGCTCAGAGTTCGAACGCGAGAGTCTTCCTGCAACGGTGTCAAGCTGAGGTCAAGACTCCTGGGGCCTGAGTGGTCGATGGTCGTGGTAGTCCGAGCTTGGCTTTGCGTAGACGCGGTCACCCCGAGGGGCCGCGTTATATGGTTCGGCAAGACTGGACGGATGTGAAATTGCGAACGCCGCGTACATTTATCTCAGCCGCAGGCATGCTCGGGTAGCGCGTGGCTGCGCGCTGGTACGGCCGGCCACCGGTCTGACGGATCGGTGATTGGATTCGCCATTGGGATGTTTTCAGGCAGCTCGCGTAACCCGATATTTCGTGCGATGTTTCCCTGGGGTTCCCAATTCAATACTCCGCGTCACATGGTGCAGCGCGGCCGGCAGTGACGATACTCAAGCAATCTACCCGATGAGGATGGATCGATGAATCGAAGAGACTTGCTCAAAGCCGCCATAGCGATTCCGTTTTTGCCGGGCATTTTTCAGGGCGGCCTTGCCACAGCATGGGCTGGTACTGGCGCTCCCGGCACATTTCGTTCGCGCGTGCGACCCGGCGATCCGGAATGGCCGTCCGCGGGTGCATGGGATGGGTTGAAGCGAGACGTCGGCGGGCGTCTGCTCAAACTGGAATCTCCATTCGCTAGCTGTGCCGCGATACCCGCTGGCCCGGACTGCAGCGACGCGCTCAAATATCTGAAGAATCCGTACTACATCGGCGACCAGCCAGCGTTGACCCAGACCAGTGGCTGGGTCGATGCCTGGACCTCGCAGCCGAGTGCTTATGCGGTCGCCGCCAGCAACACGGCGGATGTCGTCGCTGCGGTCAATTTTGCGCGCGAGCATCGTCTGCGTCTGGTCGTCAAAGGCGGTGGTCACAGTTATCAGGGCACGTCCGATGCCGCCGATTCACTGCTGGTGTGGACGCGGCATATGAACGACGTCACTTTGCACGATGCCTTCGTGGCTCATGGTTGCGAGGGCAAGCAGGCGCCGCAGCCGGCGGTGACGGTCGGTGCCGGTGCGATGTGGATCGACGCCTATGATGCGGTGACAACCCATGGTGGTCGTTACGTGCAGGGTGGCGGCTGCACCACGGTCGGGGTTGCCGGCCTCGTGCAGAGCGGTGGTTTCGGCAGCTTCTCGAAAAACTACGGCACCGCGGCGGCAGGATTGCTGGAAGCGGAGATCGTCACGGCCGATGGCACGGTGCTCATCGCTAATGCCTGTAACAACCCGGACCTGTTCTGGGGCATCAAGGGTGGTGGCGGTGGCAGTCTGGGGGTGATCACCCGGCTTACCTTGCGCACGCGCGAGCTGCCCGAGTTCTTCGGCGTGGTGGCAGCCGCGATCAAGGCGTCTTCCGACGAGGCTTACCGCGCGTTGATTGCGAAGGCGATCAGTTTCTATCAAAACGATCTGTTCAATCCGCACTGGGGTGAGCAGATGGTTTTCAAGGGCGAGAACACGCTGAAGATCTCCATGGTGTTCCAGGGCCTGACCCAGCCGCAGGTGGAGAAGACCTGGGCACCGTTCTTCGACTGGGTGCGTGCGCACAAGGAGTATTCCTTCACCGATCCGGTCCGGGTCATGGCTCTGCCAGCGCAGCACATGTGGGACGCCGAATTTTTCCGCCAGCACGCGCCGGGAAGACAGGTCGCGGATGATCGTCCCGATGCGCCGCGGGACCATGTGCTGTGGCGGGGTGATCAAGGTCAGGTGGGGCAGTTTCTGCACGGTTACAAATCGGCTTGGATGCCTGCGTCCCTGCTGCGCGAGGATCGGCAGTCGGCGCTGGCCGATGCCGTATTCGCCAGTACGCGTCAGTGGGAGTTGGCCTTCCATTTCAACAAGGGGCTGGCCGGAGCGCCTGCCGATGAGATCGCCGCCGCGAAAGATACTGCGACGAATCCGGCGGTGCTGGATGCGTTTGCATTGGCCATTATCGGAGCCGGAGGGGCGCCCGCATTTCCCGGCATGCCGGGTCCCCAGCCGGATCTGGCCGCGGCGCGGAAGGCAGCTGCCGGTGTTGGCCGGGCTATGGAGGCGTTGCTGAGCGTTGCGCCTGGAGCGGGTTCGTACGTTTCGGAGAGCGACTATTTCGAACGCGCCTGGCAGACCTCGTTCTGGGGCACGAACTATCCGAAGCTTGCGGCGGTGAAGCAGACCTACGATCCGCACGGTCTGTTCTTTGTCCATCACGGCGTGGGCAGTGAGGCGTGGAGCGCGGATGGATTCACGCGGGTGCGGCGCGGCTAGCGCGAAGAGTCGCGCGATCGGTTGAGGCGGCGCGAGCGCGCCGCCTCAACCGGATGGCTCAGAAGATTGGCTTTACCAGATCCGCACGCGGTCCGCAGGTGCGACATACAGCTTGTCACCCGGCTTGATGCCGAACGCGTCGTACCACGCATCTATGTTGTGCACCACGCCGTTGACGCGGAACGCACGTGGTGAGTGCGGATCGCTGGTGACCTGGCGGCGGATCGCGTCGTCGGTCAGCTTGCCGCGCCAGGCCTGTGCCCAGCCGAGGAATACGCGCTGGTCGCCGGTCATGCCATCGAGCACCGGTGCCGGCTTGCCATGCAGGGAGGCGTGATAAGCGTCCAGCGCAAGGGTGAGGCCGCCGAGGTCGGCGATGTTTTCGCCCATGGTCAGGTCACCATTGATGTGCACGCCGGGCAACGGCTCGAACGCCGAATACTGCGCGCCGAGTTTCTTCGCCCGTGCCTCGAACGCCTTCGCATCGTCGGCCGTCCACCAATCGCGCAGCACGCCATTGGCGTCGATCTTGCGGCCTTCGTCGTCAAATCCATGAGTGAGTTCGTGGCCGATCACGGCACCAATCGCGCCGTAGTTGATCGCCGGATCGGCGTTTGGATCGAAGATCGGTGGTTGCAGGATGCCAGCTGGAAATACGATGTCGCGCAGGCTGCCGTTGTAGGCATCGTTGGTTTGCGGGGTCATCGACCAGTCGGTGCGATCCACCGGGCCGTTCAGGCGATCCACGTAGAACATCCAGTCCGCGTCGGCGGCACGCGTCACATTGCCGACCAGGTCATCATTGCGCACGATCACCTGCGAGTAGTCGCGCGGATGATCCGGATAGCCGACCTTGATCGTATAGGTGTCCAGCTTGCGCAGCGCTTCCTGCTTGGTTTGCGGACCCATCCATTCCAGATTCTGGATACGTGTGTGGTAAGCGGCCTTGAGGTTGCTGACCAGCTGTTCGATCTTCGCCTTGGACGCCGGCGGGAAATACTTGTCGGTATACAGCTGGCCCACGGCCCAGCTCAGGTTGCCGAAGCAGTCCAGCCGCTCGCCGGTACCGCAGTCGCCACCGGACACCGCGTGCACGCCACGCTTCCAGCGCACGGCTTGCGCCTGCTGGCCCGACAGCGTCTTGTTGTGCATCTCGAAGTACGCGTTCTGAAATGGCTGCGAAAGATAGAACGAGGCGTTGTCGGCAATGCGTGCCGCCTGCCATGCCTGGATTGTCGCCACCGGTGTATGCGCATACAGCGAGGCAAGTTTCGGGAACGCGGTTTTCTCGCCGACCACGATGCGCTGCAGGTTGCCCAGCTGCTGTGCTTTCAGGAACGCAGGCCACGCGAAACCCGGGGCGAATTGCTGAAGTTCAGCCATGCTCATCGGGTTGTAGGTTGCCACCGGATCGCGCTGCTCGACCTTGCTCCAGCTCGCTTGTGCGATGGTCGTCTCGAACGCGACCACGTCCTTCGCGGCCGATTCGGGATGAGCCCAGCCAGCCAGTGTCAGCAGCGTCGTGACATAGGCCTGGTAGGCCGCTTTCTGCTTCGCGAATTCGGGTTTCAGGTAGTAGTCGCGATCGGGCAGGCCGAGCCCAGCCTGACCGACATAGACCGCGTAGCGTTTCGGATCTTTCAAGTCGACGTCGATGCCGACATTGAACAGCGAGCCATCAAAGTCGACATTGGTGCGGCCCATCAACGCCGCTTGCGCGTCACGGGTGGCCGCATGGCGAACGGCATCGAGCTCGGGCGCGATCGGCTTGGCGCCCAGCGCCTCGACGCGTGCGTCGTCCATGTACGACTGGTAGAACGCACCCACCTTGTCCTGCAGCGTGGCGGGCTGATCGGTTGCATGCGAGGCCGCCGACTCCATGATCGAGTGCAGGCGTTGTTCGGTAAGGTCGGTTATCAGCAGGCGCAGACTGACGGCTGGCTTGTCGGATGGGATCGGGGTGTGATCCAGCCACGTGCCGTTGGCATAGCGGAAGAAATTGTCGCCAGGCTTGGTGGTCATGTCGGCACCGGCCGCGTCGAAACCCCAGCTGCCGTATTGCGGTTTGGCGTTTGTCGCATCGCCGGCATGAGCCGCGCTTGCGATCCATGCACTCAGGCACACCACTGCAAGAGCCCTGCTGTTCATGATGTCTCCGACCAGGCGTTGAAGTTCGCGCATGTTCGCACGTTTGAGAACGGTTGCTGGGGCACCCCTGCCTTTCGGCATAGGTGTGTCGAAGCGCTGGATTTCAGCGAGGCGCCGCCTTCTTGCGCGGGGCGCGGCTATGCTCTGGCGCTGTGCAGTCGTGTTGAGGATTTGAGTCATGAACGTTTTGCTGTTCGGTGCTACCGGCATGGTTGGCCAGGGCGTGCTGCGCGAATGTCTGCTCGCTGACGATGTGACGCGGATACAGACGATCGGCCGTACCGCGAGCGGCCAACAGCATCCCAAGCTGCGTGAGCTGGTACACCAGGATATGTTCGACTACGGCGCCATCGAAGCCGATCTGACGAACTTCGACGCGTGCTTTTTCTGCATCGGGGTGACCTCGTCGGGCATGACCGAAGGCGAGTACACGAGGCTCACTTACGAACTCACGCTGGCCGCCGCACAGACACTGGCGCGGCTCAATCCGCAGATGACCTTCGTGTATGTCTCCGGTGCCGGTGCGGACAGCAGCGAGACCAGCAAGACGATGTGGGCGCGGGTGCGAGGACGCACAGAGAATGCCTTGCAGCGTCTGCCGTTCAAGGCGGTGTACCTGTTCCGGCCCGGCATCATCCAGCCACTGCACGGCATCCGTTCCAAGACGGATTCCTACCGCTGGTTTTATGGGCTCACCCGACCGCTGTTACCGCTGCTGCGCCGCTTGCTCCCAAACACGGTGCTGAGCACACAGATCGTCGGTCGGGCAATGCTGGCCGTTGTCCGTCACGGCGCGCCCAAGGCCGTGCTGGAAGCAGCGGATATCAGCGCGCTGGGGCGCGCTGCAACCATTTAGACGCAGAAGCTCACTGACCGCCGTTGTTGCCGGACGGATTCGGATAGGGCTTGGGATTAGGCTTCGGCGCGTGTCAAGGTAGTTGTCGCCTCAGTCATGCAGCCAGGTGCTGTCTTTCGGTATGTAGTTGCGTGGTGACGACTGAGTCACGCTCGGGGTTGAGTGTGACGGCTCCGATCGGCGCCCAGT